>ENA-ORBV01002262-ORBV01002262.1-microbial-mat-metagenome-genome-assembly--contig:-NODE-2262-length-40972-cov-7.873285_pt1 | contig 40972 bp, 51 predicted proteins | sample MGYA00237777_ERZ505514 | MGnify/ENA primary metagenome ERZ505514 (study PRJEB26160, sample SAMN06269048) | microbial mat metagenome | isolation source: Oligotrophic lake microbial mat | place... | reverse complement strand
ACTCGTTCCCTGAGATAACGGCGTCACACATTGGACACAACAGGCGCATCGTATTTCCTTTTTCAAAGACCTAACCTACCGTAATTATACTTCATGAAACGCTCATTATCATAGTGTACTATGTGTATATGATTACATCTTCACTGCTCATGACGCTTCTTATCGCTCTAATTATAATCGCACTTGTGTACTGGGTAATAAACACATTAGGTCTCCCTCCAATGGTCCAGAAGATCGCCACGGTTGTGTTGGTGGTATTCGTATGTGTGTGGTTGCTCCAGCTTCTCGGAGGGTCCTTCTAGTTGTCCACACCTCCCTTTCGCGGTGTTGTTGACCGCGACATCGACATGAATTATACTGTAGGAAATGAGCGACGATTACCCAACACTAATCCTTCCTAAAGGATACATATCCTGGTCTCAGATGTCTTGCTGGAAGCAGAGTCCAGATCGGTACATCCGAGAATACTTTGAAGACGGAAAACGCCTTGATACAAAGTACCTTCAGTTCGGTGGCCTTTTCTCAACGATGGTTGAGCGTCTTTGTGAGATAATTGACCAAGGAAACGAGCGCAGTGCAGCGGTTCATTTACTTAGAGAAGAGTACCCGATGGATGAGAATATGGAGAGTGTCCTTATGGAGCTCGATATCGAGGGCGTTTCAGAATTTCAGATTGGTAACTCAGGACGAGACATAGACAAAACGCCCGTCTGTAAGGTTCGTGGAGTTGTCCCCATATTGGCATATCTCGATAAGTATGTTACGCGAAATGGCGCGATTCAAGAGTACAAGACAGGACTTGCTCCGTGGACGCTTGCAAAAGTACAGAAGCACGACCAGCTCCCCTTCTATGGGGTTGGATTGAAGTGGTCGGGAAACCCTCTTCCTGAGTACGCCGATCTCCATTGGGTCGAGACGGTCGAAACGGAAGATGAAAGAAAGGACTTTTGGAGAGATGGTAAAAAGACTCTCGGTGCTACCGGTAGGATAAAAACATTCCACCGGGAGTTCGACGAGCGTGAGTTTGAAAGAATGGAAGAAGGTATTATTAAAGCCGCATGGGAGATATCTAATGCGTATCAGAAACACTTAAGTCAAATATAATATGACACCTCAAGAAATACAGGCGCGGGCAGAGGCAAAGGTCGAACAGGTGCTGGGTCTCGCAAAGATACTTCACCTCCGTCCTGAGGTTCGTGAAAGGATTACAAACGAAGGCTTTATCGAAAAGGTGATTTACTGGATTGATGGCGAAAAATATCCCGAAGCGAAGCCCGCGACGTCGACGGGTGAAGCGGAAACCCCGGCCGCGCCTGAGGAGGAAATAGCACCAGAAGTGCAAGAGGTTGCCCTTCCTGAGGAGGAGACGGTCTAGTATGTTTAGTTTCTTTGGCAGGTACAGTGCGAATGAAAGACGAGCGAAGCTCCTTCTGGCATTCGAATACGGCATAGTTCTTGCTGACGTTGCAAAGAAGCAAAAGGTAAAGATGACCCCTGAGCTTGTCGCCCGTGCAGAGGTGATGATTAAGAATGAATTCTCAATACAGACTGCGTCGCACCTTGCGGGGAATATAGTACCCAACATTCTCACCGTATTCGAGCTCGACACCACAGCGTAGTAGTCTGCGAATCCTTACGAGGAAATATAAAATTGCAGGAGATCGCAAAAAAGCCCCTTACGAGGGGCCTTTTGTGTTAGTCGATATAGATGTCCTTCAGGTTTCTAGGTCTTTTTTTGGGTGCCGGACCGAAGTCTATGACCGCCATTTCCTCTGGGGTAAGGTACTTTTCCAAGTTTTCCCGAGGCTCCCGACTGAAGACATTAGGTGCCCCACTTGCCTCTGGCAAGGAGCTATTTGTTCTCGGCTTCTTTCCGAAGTCGATGATTTCCATTTCCTCTGGGGTAAGGTACTTCTCTACCTTTTTCCTAAGTTCTTGACTGAAGACATTAGGTGCCCCACTTGCCTCTGGCAAGAAACTCTTTATTTTCGGCTTCTTTCCGAGGTCGATAATCGCCATTTCCCCTGGGGTAAGGTACGGCTCCAGCTTGTTTTGAATCTGGAGAACCCTAGCTCTATACGCGGGGCCAGCTTTTGGCGCTTTTGCTGCACCGCTCTCAACCGCAGCAATATCAATCGCAGCACCTTTATCTGCTGTAGAGACACCCTTGGGGGTAGTGAACAGCGTAGGTGCTGACGGCCGACGAGAAGGGTCTGGGGCGGGCAATCCAAGCATTTTAGAATTCTCTGTGACGAATTCTCGGAGTTTCTCTGTCATGGTTTTCTCAGAGACCCCTTTCTTCTGTGCATCTGTAATAATCTTCAGGTCTTTAGCCAGCCTGTTCTCAAGGTCGAGCGCGTTCAACGTTTTTCCTGCCGATTGCCCAGCCTGTCCAGCTTGTCGCGCAGCACGCGAGGCCATCGCATTGAAGAGCGATCGAGAAGTGGTGAGCGTCGCAATGTTGACCGCCTGTTCAAGCAGGTTCCCTAATGTATCAGATATACCGGGCTTAAGGGTTGATGCACGGAGCAACTCCACTGCCTCCTCACGGCTTTTAATGAGCGCCTGTAGACGCGACAAATCAGCCATTACAGCGTCAGCTTCCTTAGAGATACCTTTTCCAAATATGGCTCTTGCTGTTGCTTTGACCCCTGCGCGAGTATTCTCTGCTTTTTGTCCTAAATCTGTGGCAAGCTCGTCTTTCAAATTAAACTTGCTCAAGACCTTCCCGTGAGTTCGTGCTATGTTGTTCACCTCCTTAAGAGTAAGTCCTTCACGGTTTGCTTTTTCCCGAATTTTACTAATACGAGCCGCGTCGTCAAGAAAGTTTGTCTTTTTGAAATGAGTCTCAAGCTGATCGAGCGCTTCTGAAACGAAGTTGTGTCTGAGTCCATCGCCATCGACATCCATTCGATGGTTAAACATATCAAGTTTTCGTCGGGTCGGATCAGTCTCAAGCGCCTCGTCGAGACCCTTAGATATGTCTGTAATTTTCTCCTTAATACGTGTACTTAGGTCAGCGCTACTTTTAACCCCATCAAGATCGAGTTCCCTGAGAGCCCTCTCAGTAACTGCCTGGTCGGTTGATTTTGAGCCCTTGGCACCACTTCCCTGTGCAACACGTCGAACTGCTTCTTTCGTTGTTTCAGCACGCCTAGCGGCCCGTTCTGTCGGGCTGAGGGCTTTTCCAATCACCGGTGCCGCTGCTCCTAGTGCTCCACCAGTAACAGCACCGAGTCCTGCGCCCGTGGCACCTGCAGCGAGAATACTCCCCAAGGTACTTTCCTTTTGGGTCATTTCTTCCCCTGCACCGTACGCACCACCTGAGATTGCGCCAACCTTACCGCCCTGCATAGCTCCCTGTCGAGCTGTACCTGCCAGAGTTGACCGCGCAACTCCTGGAGCGGCACCGCCTCCATAAAGGTATGAAAGGGTCTTAAGTCCCTCCCCTCCAATCTGTTTTGCGCCACCATCTCCGAAGGCTCGTTGCGATTCCACGTCGACTCCGAAAATTCGGCGACTCTCGCCAGAGTCAGCCATGTCCTCATACCCCCGCTTTATGTCCTGCCCAAGCACCCCTGTTCGCCCAATCATCTCAGCAAAACGGTCTGCGGGTTTAACGAGAAGTGTCTCAAAAGGGTCTTTAACGAGCGTCTCTAAGAACCCGGGCTGGTTCGATGGTTGTGCGGGGACGGGGCGGGACTCTGTCGGAGAGTTATTCCCCTGGCTTCTAAAGCGCTCTATCTCCTGCTGTACGGCATTTGTACTGGAAAACCCCGCCGGAGACGGCGCTGTAGTAGTAGCTGGCGCGTACCCAAGAGGAGGTGGCGCAGCAGTCGCAGCAGTCGCAGTAGCTGGCGACGAAGCACCTTGTCTCTGTGAGCGGAAGCGGGCAATTTCTTCTTGCACCTTTCGTGCTTGTTCTGAGTTATTTTGTGGAGGCATATTCTTGTGAGGGACTTAACCGGAAGCACCCATACGCTGTGCCCGTGACACAACCTTATTAACGTAGCTGTTAATACTAGGCATACCGCCCGCTTGAGGTTTATCTCCCGCAGGTGTACCAACGACACTTGCACCTTCTCCTCCTCCATAATACGCAGCGGCAATTTTTCGTGGGTCTCCTCCATACTGAGCACCTAGTTCAGAAAGTATCTGACTGAAAAGCGCATCTTGAAGCTGAGGAGTGGCCAGAAAACGCTGATTGTCAGCTTGTGAGTTAGCATCAAGTCCTATCTTTGAGAAGTGGAACTTCGGTATAATCTGATACTTACCAAGAGCACGCCCGTGCGGAGTAGGAATGCCAACCGCCGCGTAGTTGCCACCACTCTCCTGCTCAACGATTGACTGGCCTAGCGGAGTAAGGTTTCCGGAAGCTGACGTATTTCCAACGTTGCTAAAAGACTCTCCTCGGACAATCTCTCTTATCTGGTCTTCTGAAAACCCTTTTTCTTCTTTCAGTTTAACAATTTCGTCATACGAGCGAGCAGTGGTACCGTACGTATTTTCAATATACATATTTTGAAAAGACTTCCTGATACGTTCGAGGGTTGGTAGCAACTGCCCATTTGCTTGAAGCGTTGCTAGTGAACCCTGGACTGACTGAAGGTACTTAAGCTCCTTCTCGGTTATTTGACCAAGACCAGAGGCACCAGAAGTAGCTGCCGCACGCATATCATTGATTGCGTCAAATCCGATAAGCCCCTCAATGGTGGTTATGTTTGCATTTAGGTTGAATGCGTCTGATCCTGGCATCCATCCAAAAAGTGCTCGTTCTACCGGCCCTCCAGCGGAGTTTAATAATCCTGTTGTCTTCCCAAGAAGCTGGTCGATTGCATTAGTTGTTGTGGTGATACCGACTTCACCTTGTCCAGACATATAGTCATTGGCCTCAAATGGCTTGTTGGCAATACCTTGTGCGACAAGGCCCCTGAGTTCCTGAGGAACGTTCTCGATGGGGGTATTGTTTTTTATATACGCGTCCACTGTGGCATTTTGTCCAGGCACATAGATACCGTCTCCACCCCCACCTCCACCAATTCCCATGCCAATTATATTTCCACCCACCATACGAACATCATCTTTCCCGAGAGTGTAGGGCTCATTCGCCTTGGCTAGAGCATCCGCAGCAGCTTTTGCAGCAGCCGCGTCAGACGCTTGCTTGGATTCTAGTTTCGATAACGCGCTGTCAAGAGCAGGGTCATAGATACCCGCATAGGCATTTTCAATTGCCTTCATCTCTGCTGCACTGTAGGCAATACCAGACTCGCTTGCAATCTTGTATGGATCAATTTCACCAACCGCAATATCGTTCCGAGTGTTTCCAATACGCTGTGCATCTGCCTGAAGCTCCTCTGCGCTCTTATTCTCGGAACCAAACTGCTCAAGTGTCAATGCACCCACGTCGCCCACCTCTTGTGAACTACGCAGAGCTCCACCAACCTCTTCGGCAATCTGGTCAGGAGTCTTGAATGACCCGTCAGCGTTCATCCACTTAGGGTCAACCGCACTCGCTGGTGTAGTGGGTGCCGTTGCCGTTGGTGTAGCTCCTTGGAAAACTGACGCTCCATATGCCGGGGAAGGTCCTGAAAAGGCGTTCGGTGCACCCATCATTGGCGCAGGGGCTCCTGCTGGAAGCGTCGAAGAGGGTGGGGTGTTTATTCTTCGCCCGACGTTACCGCTCTGGTTAATAGAAATGCGTTCAGCAATGTTTCCGAGGCTATTGTTTTTTGGGTCGATACGTCCCGTTGGCATGTTCCCCATCTGGAAACCACCCGAAGCGGGGAGCAATGAGAAGTAGTTTGAGAGTTTCTTGGTTGCCATATCTATTAAAATTTAGCGCCAATACCTGATAATGACATCTTGTTCGCTCTGTTCGCAAGAAGCCCCGCCGCACGGGTCTGCACCTGGGCCTTCTGGTTTACTGGCTTCACTCCCTGGAAATTGAATTGTCCTGGGTCGTACGCGGAAGATAGGGACGAGCTCCTCGTCACATTTCCCTGAGCACTGTTCTGGTCAAATGAACTATGACCCGGAAGCTGGTATAGATTACTCAGTTTTCTTGCCGCGTCGTTGCCATAGTTATACTGCTGCCCCCTTGCCACTGTTGCCATGCGATCTGCACCCTGACCGCGCCGCAATGCTTCACGGTCGTCGAAGGTGTTTCGTAAATCGTTATTCTTCTGGACACGTGCACCTGAGAAAAGTATACCCTGGTCTACCGCATTTGCGTCCAGTGCCTTCTTGTTGTCACCAAAAGACTCTGCCTCTGCATCCTGGAACTGTGTGAAGCTCTCCTGCTCTGCACGTAAAGAGTCTTCGACTCCGGCGGTTTCGAAAGCCACCTGAGCCTTGTACGCGGGCGCAAGAGCTCGTTCGGCCTTTTTGACCGCACCCTCCTGTTCTTTCTTTGTAAATGATTTACCGGTGAGATCTCTAACTCCGAGTAGTCCATTATTTACGTATGCGTTTAGGATAGAGTTTACACTATTGGTTCCAGAGTAACGCTGGACATCCCTGTTTTTCGATACGGCCTTCGTAACTGCCGCATTTAGCGCAGTAGAAGTCGCCGAGTCAAACACACCTGTTGTCGGGAGTCTGAGAGATGCCTGGAGGTTTCGGATTGCGTCAGGTGTCATATGTTTTTAGTATACAAGATAAATAACTTATTTCGCGGTCCATCCCGTGTTTCCAGTTCCGGACGTTTTCACGTAGAGGGTCGTGGACACTCCACCAGAAAGATTCGAGTAGAGCGAGCCAATCGGTGCCGTAACAACAGTCTCGGGGCTTCCTGTGCCACTGCTCCAGCGTGGCCCTGACGTCAGACCGATACTGCCATTTACATAAATGCCACCGGTACCAGTCCCCGTCATGAATACGGAGTACCCCTCTCCAGGAATACCCAGAATTGAATTGTGAAAGACCCCAAGGTTTGCAACAGGAGGCGCGGCTGTGTTGATAGCGCCATCAGTAACACCTGTTACTGAGAAAATACCATTGGCAATGTTTTGCGTAACAGGATTATTGCTATGATTTACAACGAACTGCACCGCGTTAGTAAAGGCGTTGTCTCCTGTGCCCTCCATTCCAAAAGACATATAATTCATCCTGCCCTCTTTCGGTCTTAGGCCGTAGAGCGAAAGAACGTTGTCATAGGCATCTCTTGTTGAGGATCGCTTCTCCCACACAAAACCCTGTTCTACAATACCGCCAACCACTCCCGACCCGTGCGTAAATATAAGACGAGACGTATCGCCGATAATCTCCCCTCCTTGGGGGTATGTGTCATCGAAGAATGTTATGTCATTCCCTTGAAGCTCAATACGTGAGGGAAGTGCAGATGTCTGGATAAAACACGACGTAATGACCGTGCCCGTGAGAATGTTCGGTGCTCCATCATCCTCTTCTGACCCTTTTGATCTCCCAATCTTTCGCAGGTTATCGTCGCCGCGCTTGGGTGCGGGGTTTGATGCGGTGTAGACCGCACCCTTAGTGCCGTCCGTTTGCTGCGGGTCTTTCCGTAGAAACCTGTCCTGTGAAAGTTTGTTGTTTTCCATACCTAATTTTCATCCTGACCCTTAATGGTCATCTGAGTTATTTCGATACCGTGAACGACAACCTGTGCGCCCCTAGTGTTCCCTGCCAGACGGAAGCGAAGCACGTCGAAGTCTTTTTCTGACTTGTTGGTTAATATGGAGTTATTCGCCTCGGTAACAGTACCAACCGGCTCCCATGCGTTTGGTCCCGACTTCTGAACCTGATACATGAGATTTGCCCCCGCTGCGTTCTCGCTATACACGGACACCTCCGAAAGGGATTTGGTGAGGTAATACATCTCTGTAAACGCACGCCAGCGGTCAATAAACTCGTAATAGAACGGTGCGCCGAAGTCAGTAGTACCCACATCCATCTGACCTGTTCTACCTGCTGAGGTGCCCATAAGATGGCTAATCTCAACACCGTCATCATATGAAATCATCGCGGTTATGGTGTTTCCAACATAGTCGTAGACAGTCCACACCTGCGTAGAAATTGTGTAGCGAAGCACGCAGTTAGAGAAGACAACGCCCTCAACAACGACTTGCCCTACCGACCACTCGACGCAATCGAAACCGTCATACACTCCGGTAATATCGTCATAATACGATCGAGGGATTGCAGTCACGAAATCGATAACGCGACGAGATATCTCAACCGGCTGACTTCCGTAGTCGAACTGGTAGAACCCGCTGGAGTGATGGAAGAAGATACCGGTCTTGGTCTCGACAATTGACTCCTGGGAGTACGTCCCCACGTTGTAGGCAGGGTAGGCGTCCAGAGACGTGGCCCCATAGACGCGAGTGATAGTGTCTTCGGTAAAGACAAGAAGCGCACGGGGTACCTCGAAGAGTCCCGTAATCGTTTGCCCTGTCTGGGGAGAAATGGTGCTTATGAAGTTTACGTCCTTGTTGTAAGTAAGGTTATACGTTGCAGGGGGAATAAACTGGACGATATCCGTATAATTGATGGTTCCAAGTGTCTTGTTTGCGACCCATACACGCCCCTCGAAGCCCGCACTAATAAAGTCTCCCTTAGGGAAGTTCAGTGGAATCAGGTCAGTACCAAAGGCACCCCCACTGGACGTGGCTACCGCGTCTCCTCCGACGAATTCGTTCCCATTTACCATCCAGATATAATTCAGATACTGAGCATAGCGGGGCTTGGAACCAACAACTAAGCCAGACCGCCTCGATGTCCATGTGTTACCAGGAGACGGGGTATTGAACACTGAGGTCCCGTTACCTGCGTAAAGCCAGCTCCCGTTCACTGCACTTCCGAAAGATGCAAAGATAGCAGACTGTCCCTTAAGCTGGTCCACGTTACCCCATACAGCCATTACCTTGTTTATGGAGAGGTTCACTGATGTCATTCTGTAGTTTGCGAAATCGTACCCGGACAGAGGAGCACCTCTTACAGTCATATTAAACGTACTTGCGTTCATGTTAATCATTTGAACGTATCCATCTCCAACGTTTTTGGAATAGAAAGCAACAAAGTTGTACCCGTCTCCGTACCCAACAGCGGTTAAATCATTACCTACTGATGTGCCCGCTAGAGGGGTTCCTACCAGCGTGACAACATAAGTGCTCAGATTTAATGCAAACGCCTGAGCAGCCAGAAGTCCGGCTCCTTGGTAAATGACAACAAAGTTAGCTCCCACACCCGCAATTGAGGCATTGAGAAATACTGAAGGGGTGTTAAATGAGACAGATGATCCTATTGCTGTCACTGCCCACGTTGTGGTGTTAACAAAAAAGCACTGTGCAAGAGCGTTACTTCCATTCGACCAAAAGTCCATGAAGTGTGTTCCGTTCCCGACAGCAACAAGTGTATTTGCCAAAACGGATCCTGCGTCGAATGTGAAAGGAGAACCCGGCTCTGTTACTGCCCCTGAGCCAGCGTCTACGGCAAGGACGGTCGCAATACCGTCCCCTGTCGAACCCGAGTACGTGCACAAAAAACGGGTTGAATCAATTTGAGCAAGTCCAAAGTTGCTGCTACTGGCTCCATCAAAATTGTACGCGGAGCTTAGTGGTACGATAGTGTCTCCAGAGACATCAAATGCCTGTGCCCACCCTGAGCTTGCAGACCCCTGCCACACATTTAGTACACGTGTGTCCGACACACGTATTGCCTTGTTTTTTTCTCCACTAACGATATCAAACTCTACAGGACTGCCAAGTAGCGTTGTTACTCCTGTTACCAAATCAATTCTAAGATTTTGACAGAAGCCATCATTACTTGGTCCACGCCAGAAGATTGTTACTTTTGTGTCGCTTACCTTCACCGCGGACACTTCCGCAAACTGCGAAGAGGACACCGTTGCGGTGCTCCCCAGTTGAGATATAAACTCATACCCGGGAGGGACAATGGAATTTCGGAGTGTACCGTAGCTATTGACGGCACCGACCAAATCATCAGCGTAGGAAGTCACACCGGGGCGCGTCTGGATTGCTCCGACACGATCGAAGTTCATGTTCACCGCAAGCTGTACTGAGTCCTGTGGGGCAACTGTGTCGTCGATTTGTGCAGTACGAATAATACCTTCTGAGGCGTAAGGTACTTTTACCTCTTTTATGTTGGCAAGTACGCTCATATTTTGGTATATAAAACATCCTCATTTGCTAGCGTGCAGTTTTGGAAAGATGGTTTCATAGTAAGTAGCATTCCTATCTCAGAGTCCCGCAAGCGAGACACTGAGTAGAGAAACTAGGCAGTACGCGAGAACGAGTACGCTGTCGCGCTAGAGAAAGATAGCGTGAAGCGACCCTGTCCTGTAACACCTGACGGCACGGTAAGAAGACCAAATGTTGCACTGTTCGCGGCAGCGCTTGCATTCAGAATACCGTTCACCGCAACAGCAACAGTCACCGTGTTGGCTCCTGCTGTGTTGCTAATCCATAGATCAAGCACAGTACCCGCAGTTGCTCCAAGAGCCGCGCCGAGGAGAGTTCCTGTTGGAAGCGTAATCGTAGTAGCCGCTTCCGAGGTCGATGTGATGAAACCTGTCAATACCTGCGCCTCTGTAGCAGTAGCGGTAGAATTGATAGCCGTTGGCGTGTTTCTCCGGATAGGTCCAACGTTTATTATTGTCCACGCTGGAACAGCTGTCGTACCAGTGTTCTGGTATGTCCCTACTACCGCCCCTGCGATAATCTGAAGAATTGCCCCTGGTTCAAAGATTCCCGCAAAAGAACTTCCTGTAGGAAGAGTATCAATCTTAGGGATAAATGCGTTTACTACCAATCCCGTACCGGGTCCTTCTGTAACGACATCCATCGTAGGGAGACGTGGTTCTGTATTAGCCATATATTATGAGGTTATTATTATTGTGTCTTGCCCGGTGTATAAGTTGTCGAACAAGGCTTGCACGAGCTCCTCGAACTTTTTATAGTCCGGGTCGCTCTGAGCAAGAGTAATGTCCTTTCTATATTTTATAGCATACCGAAGGTACCATTTGTAGATTTCTCGGTATGGCTCTGGGAGACGCTGGTAGAGGTCTTCGACCTGTACGAACTTCTTGTAGTAATCGATGTAGAGGTTATTACCCTGGAGTGAGCCCGGAAGGATACGATCAAACACAATCCTTCCTCTGGAGTCTTTCTCGGTGCCGTCAGAGTAAACTGTATAGGTCATCGGTTGGGAAACGCTCGGAGTAACCCAAACCTGAGTGCCTGTAGGTATAATTCGCGTAATACCAGTCACCCCCGTAAGGGTGTTCGTGACAAGGTTCACTCCAGTATATGCAATCTGAAGCATTGTCTGGTCGAACTCTGTTGTTGCTACATACGCAACGCCACTTGACCCCGACGCAAGAGGGAAGTCACCCGAACTGACAAGGCTAATAGTAGTAGCGGCAATTCCCGTGCTCCCTACTGTAGTTGAGCCCCCCACATTGAATGCCAGCTGGTTCCATGACCTTTTGTCGATGTACCTCAAGTTGAATGGCGCAAGTACGTTACCCCTGATGAACCGAGCAGCGAGTGTCGCCCTGTCAGTCTCCTCAAAATCTATATCTGTTGGCAATAGTACAAAGTTTGAACCCGCGAGAACCTTAATGGGGAACTCAAATTTCGCAAGCCATGCGTGGCGGATACCAAAGAGTTTCATGCGGACATACTCACGAGCATCGTTTAGGGAACTTATGCAGAATTGAGTGTTTATCTTTGGGTCATTTTCAGCCACACCAATGGCCTTTAGGACAGAAGATATTATCTGCCCTGCTGAATCCTTCGGATATGTGAGAACACTCACAGGCTCAGATAAAGGAGAAAGGGTACTTGTTACAGAGTTTCTCCACTGGACTCTGTAGAAGTCGGAAATGAGGCCAACCGCGTCAAACTGAACAGTTTTCTGCTGCGTGAGGAACAATGGAAGAGTTGCGAGCGTCGCATACACGCCATTAATGGTCGCCGATTTCGATATTACTACCTGGTCATAATTTACCTGCGTTACAAGGTCGCCACGAGAATGCGGCTGTTTCGTTGCGGCAACAGTGATGGTTGTGTCAGTACGGGCGCTTGCGTATCCGAACTCACAATTTTCTGCACCTACCGACCCCAGTACAGTAATCGTACTACCATTTACGAAATCGATTGCATTATCAACAGCAAGAGCTGTTGCTCCAATTGCGAAGTTGTTCGCAAGGTAGGTGAATACGCTAGAGTTGAACTCATTCGGGATCTCAATGACGTTCCCGATAGAGTGCCTAATGGTTATGTTGGGGAATGCGCTCATGTTTTTGTTACTTTTCCAGCGGGCTCTTGTCTGGAATTACCGTGAACGCACCAAGAAACTTTCCCTGTGAGTCCGTAAGAAGATTCTTCAAAACGGACACAAATGCTACTAGAATACCAATAACTGCAATAGCTGCCTTGTCTATGACATTTGCCCAATCTATCCCATAGATAGATCCGTGGGAAAGAATGAGTGTTCCTACAACAAGTACGAATGTGACAGTGGAGGTTAGAACACCGTACACGAACGCGCTTTTGAGGTTTGACCAAGTGAGTGTTAGGAATCCGTTCATATGTTTTTTATTATACACCCCTGAGCCTCTTGTAAAGTGAGACAAGTTGTGTGAGTAGGGATATTTTTAGCGATTGTTTTTCAACCTTCGCGGCGTAGACCGTAGCGAGGATTCCATTCAAGAACGGTGCAGGGTTAATACAGCCGTTTGTACCGTTGCCGTAGTTGATTACCTCAAAGTAGTAGCCGTCCTTCTTGAGGATACCGAAGCCGTCATAGAGGTACTCCTTCCTTCTTGTTATCTTCTTCACGCGCTGAACAGGACGTATCTGAGCACCATGAAGGTGTGTGCCAGCCGTGCTTCCTGCGTTCTTCTGCGCGGCAGTTACCTCCCTACCGCGTGAGAAGACTGTGCCTGTGTTACCAGACGTTCCAAGCACCTCCCCTGGCTGATAGGTCTTTCCCACCTCAGCGTTTATGGTAATCAGGTGTCCGTATGATGCCTCAGCCCACTCTGACACCCCGTTATCCGCGTTCACCAGCGTATATACTGCACGGTACTTCATGAGGTCAGGATTCCCGCGATTCAAGACCGAGTAGCAGTACGCGTTCTCTGTGCAGTTATAGATAGGCTCGCCAAAAGGGATGCCCCAGTCAATCGTTGTGTGTCCCACAAGACCGTCTCGCGCGTATGAGATGTTGGCATTCTCCGAGAAACCCTGAGTGATTGTACTAAGCGGTGCGGGGAGCCATAGCTGTAGTTTTTGCATATTAGATTACTTTCTTTGATACCCACTCGGCTACTAATTTCATGGTCTGTTCACCCATGAATCCTCCTGTCCCGGCCATTATAAAGACAATGGTAGGAGGCATTTGAATAGAGACACCTATGTTTGCGAACATCCACCCACTGAATCCTGCGACGAAAGCAGACGCAAAGAATATAGTAGCCTTGAATGGAACACCGTCTTTGTATCCTGTAAGGTAACGGGCCACACCACCAATAATTGCTACTGCGCCGTACACAAAGTGTAGTGGGTCAATGAGTTTGATTGTGTGTGTGAACCAGTCCATATCTACTTTTCAGCTTCCGTAACTAACACTTCCTCTGACTCCTGTTCAGCCTCCTTCGCGGCCACCTCTGCCTCGTACTCATCCCTCTTGTCGTCTACCTCCTTCTTAGTAACAGATACCTCTACCTCAGCCTTGTCCTCAGTCTTCACCGGCTCAGGTACGGCAACCATATCCTTCGCAAGAGAAAGAGCAGCGTCTTTAATCGCTCCCTCTGGATTGGCGGCGTAGGCTTCTAAATCAACCAGGCCCTCTCGCGTCATTCCCTCACCATTCTCATGGATAGAAACCGCGAAGGAGACTGAGGTTAATACCCCGTCTGTAAAGTGTTTTGTTGGTCTTTTGATTGTGTACATAATAGTGAGTTACATGAAGGCGAAAAACCGGCTGTTAGACGCTGAAGTCGGGGGTAGATAGGTGTCGCTTATGTTGTCCCAGAAAGAGTTACCTCCACCCTGTGTAAGACGAACCCTGGTAATGTTAGTGAAAGAGCCTCCGAGGACAGTCCTGAATGGACTAAATGAGCCGTTGTCTATATTTACCCTATACTGGTCTGGGTTTGTTGTAGTATTCCAGTTCACACCTATTACAAACCAAGTGCCAGGAGTGCATGTGCCAATTATTCTCTTGTCAAAAATAGCGTTGTCATACATGAATATGTCTAGGTTGTTATCAACACCAATTCTCATGCGTTCAGTACCGCCCTCATTTAATCTAAGAGTTAGGAGTGCAGTACCGACACCGCTTGTTGTCCTCATTGCCACGTATACTGTTCCTTCGGTAACGGAAGTTGTTACGGTTCTTTCTATTTCTACACCACCACTAGCACACTGCACGGCCTTAGCCCCTTGATAGACTGTGGTTCCTTGCACGTCAAAGTTTGTACTCCCTGACCACGCACCACTCCAACCAGAACCGGCGTTAGCACCGTTTAAGTCTCCGTTGGAGTATGAGTCAAAGTTGTCTGTTGCTACCCAAGGCATACTAGATGTTGTTTAGGATAGTCATACTAAGAGGCGTAACCCTTATTCACTGCTACTACTTCCCAGAAGTTAGGTGTAAGACGATACTCAAACAGCACCCTATCTGTAGCATTTGCCGTTGTGGTAAGTGTTGGTAGCGGTGTATCAGTTGAACCCCTGAACCCTCCTGCGGTGAGAGTGAAGGTTATTGTTCTTGAGCCGGTTGCGTCTTGCTTGAACTGGTACTCAACCATCTGGCCGTCGGTAGGGTTTGTTGGTACTCCAAGCGTTCTGTTTGCTGTTAGGGTAACCCTAAGTATGTTACCCAAGGCAGCGTCAGTGGCGATGGTTGCTGCGTCAGTGAGGGTAACAATCCTTTTACCAGTGTCTATGTAAGAGGTTATTGTCTTGTTTGTGAGCGTACTGGTGCTTGAAATGGTCGGTATGACTACACCCTCAACTGCCAGTACCCCCGCGGCTGAACGAGAGAGTGTCGTGTCAGTTGCGTGACCGAGTTCAATGTTTGCGGCAGTGGTGAGCGTGCCTAATGAATCAACCGTAAGGGCGTCCGTAAGGGTTCCTGCACGCATGAGGCGTAGTCTCCATGTAGCGTCCTCGGTAGCGTCTACCGGGTCGCTCCATGTGGTTTCAAGGGTGGAAGCAACACGGTTCGTACCTGACGCATTTTCAAGCTCGTATTCCTCTCCTACACCGAAGCCAATCGCTGCGGTTCCTGACGTGATGTGCGTGTGTCGCTGTGAGTAGGTTACGACGTTTGTTACTGCGTCAGATACTTCTTCGTGGAGAAGACGGTCTGGTGTGGTGGTACCAATACCGACGTTGCCCGTAGACTTAATTGAAAATCGTTCACTGCCACCAATTGACCAGGCTAAGCGTGATTCAGGGGCAACACTCTCTTGAATATGTTCAAAGCTCGCTTCGTAGTCTGTACTAGCGGCGCCATTCCAATATCGGTTACGAAATATAAGTTTGCCCGATGACCGAATGGGGTTTCCTGCGTCGGCTGCTGAAGCAATAAACGAACTACTTATTCCATTATAGTGGTCAAACCCATTGCCCATTTCAAGGCGTGCGTTTATAAGGCGAAAGTTTGAATTATATACATCAAAAAATGCGCCGCGGGACTCAATCATGCCAGAGTTATCAGTACGAAACGTAATATAAGGGTTGTTGGCAGCATTACTCGTACCAATCCAGTCAGCGTGCCGGAGCGCAATGTTACCGTCGACGGAGAGCCTCTGGGACGGGCTTGTTGTACCAATACCGACGTTCCCACTTCCCAGAATGGTCATTTTGGTAGACATTGTCTGTAATGTCGTGCCGGTAGTAAGTGTGGTGCCGGTCTGGAAGGAGATAGTGCTTTCTCCGGTGCCTGTTCCTAGACCAGATTGGAGGATGAGATTTCCTCCGACAACATCGCTTACAGACGTTCCTGCTAGTGTTCCGCCAGCAGACACCGTCAATGCCCTACCAACTACGTCGGTGGCGGAGTCCTCTATCCAGAACTTTCGTGCTGCTGCATTTCCTAGAGAAAGGATATTAGTAGGATTCGCCGTACCAATACCTACCCTTCCGTTGAAAATCACATCAGCTGCAACCCCTGCTTTTGTGTACCATGCAGCATTACCAGCAGCACCCGTGTCTGTTCCAAACCTCATTTGGTTCCCAAGGTTCCACATATTGAAGGTGGAACCGCCAGCAAAGGTATCAACCAGTTCAAATCTCGGATATTTCCTTTGTCCACTAAATACGAGATATGTGTCTTCCGTGCCACTACCAAGAACCAGCACATGGTTCCCAGTAGAAGATGCCGTACCAATTTGAAGGGCTGCTGTTGGGGCTGTCGCACCAATACCTACCCTGCCGTTGTTGAGAATAGTAGCGGCAATCGTTGCTCCGTCTGTGCCTCCAATAAACTGATGGGCAATACCTGCTGCTGTACCTGCTCCCGTGGTGGACTTGTAGGTTATGTTTGAACCTACTGCTGTGCCTCCAATGATAGATTTGTTTCCTCCAAGCGTAATATCCCCCGTGTCAGAGATGGTAGGTGCACCCGATGTGTAGCCCTGGATTATCTTGCCAGTAGCACCGTTGAAACGAACTATAGAGTTGGCTACGGAGGAAGCTGGGCCGGTTACGTCGCCGCTGGCAGAAGCACCAGAATTAACCCATGCCGATGTACCATCGTCCCATACCCAAAACGTGTCCGTTGAACCAACAATGGCATAGGCCCCCACAACTCCTACAGGGTAGGCTGCAATCAGGGCGGCGGGCGTTGCGAAGTAGCCGAGGTTGTTTGGATCGCCAGGAGATGTTGAGAGGTACGACATAGTATTATGTTTCTTTTAGGGCGTCCTCAGGTTCAATAATCGTACTGGGTGGGGCTTGGTACACGCGACGAATTGGGATAGGTTTCTGGAGTTCAAAAATATATCGAGGCAGTTTCTCAAGAACGATGTTCGTCTGGTTTACGTTTTCGTTACTTTTTTGGATGACATGACCGACAATCGTCTCAATATCGGCCATAAAGACCTTCATATCCGACACGGCAGACAAGGACTTCTCTATAACCTGTCCAACAATCTGGTCGACTACTTCTGACTGATTGCTCATCTTATCCTGAGCTAGAGAAAGTACACCTATCTCTGCAACCTTTTCGGAACAACGAAAATCAAGAATCTTTAGATATTCTTCCTCAGCAACACACTCGGCCTCAAGACGAGACTTCCTTGCCTCAAGCTGAGCAACATCCAGACTAACTGACGAGCGGCTGTGCTCCTCAAGGGTTTTAAGTATGGTAAGACGCCCGTGAGCATTTGAAATATCAAGAGCCACGTCAGTGAGCGAGTGAGACTTTTCAGTAACGGCTTCTGAAAGTCGATCGCGTTCGGTGGAAAGAGAGCCGATCTCAAAGAGAAGTGATTCTCTCTGTTCCGACCACGTCTGTATCGCCTTTAGCTGTTCAGAGGTGTTCTCATCCATACGCTAGTTTCGAATTGAACGCTCAAGCGAGCCAGTAAAAGTTCCCGTTACACACCGCATTACCGCGTTTTCGTCAGGATTGAACTCGAATCGAGGACGGTTGTCCTGACCCGACTGATCCTGAAGAGTGAGTCCCTGACCATCAGCCAGGTTAAACGTTCCAAGGACGCGCTCAGCAGCCGCGCTGTTTATGGCGACGATAGACATTGAACCTGCTGCACTTAGGTCACCGATTATCTCGTGGATATAGTTCCACGCAGGAGTTGTAAGGTTCCTTGCTATCAGAACAGTATCACCGGGGCCAGCATTTATAGCTGAGGAGATGTGGCGTGATGAAGCATCTTGAATCATATATTTTCAAATGACTAATAAAAGATTGTTTGAGAGGCATTAAATCTGCCCATCTCAACTCCCCTTAAGGAGCTGAGTGGAAAGACTACTGGACACTATCCGGTAGACGTACCGTTACCTGCACTCCACATCCAACCACGAAGGTCCGATGCTCCCATCTGACAGAGAGAGTTGAAGTTCATAACGAGATCCTGGTTACCGAGAGAATCAACTACCGCTGGCTCCGAGCGAGTTGCAAGTGCCTCGATGTAGATGAAGCCATAATCGGCTGTCTTTAGCTTCGAGTCGAACATGCCCCACATGAGACCAGAGAGACCCTGGTTCTCGAACGCTGAAAGCTCGACCACGTTGAAAGTGTCGGTAGCTGGTGCGTTGTTGAACAGGTTAACCTGCTGCGGTGCGAGTCCCTTATCGATTGTTCCCTTGATTGTTTTAGCAAACTGCGCCGTGGTCGAACCAGAGCGAGCCACCATCGTGTCGAGGGTCGACATGAGCGGCATACCACGTCCATCCTTCTTTAGACTCTGCTGGCGGCGAGCCGCAAGAAGAGCCGAGTAGGTGAACTGAGGTGAAGAAACGGCGTCAACGATGACGTTGCTCCATACAGGTCCGCCGTCTTCACGAGGGTGTGAGGCCGACCAGTATGCGACAGCGTCAGCACCGAGAGTCGAAACTGGAGTAGCCAAACCAACAGAGCTGATAGGCACCCAGGTGAACGAAGTACCGAATCCTTGCGCGAGAAGACACTGAGCGAGGTAATTCTTCGCAAGCTCAATCGCATTCTTGCCCTCCAGCACCTTGTTCTTAACATCACCCTTAATCTTCGCTGCTGAACTTTCAAAGAGGAAGAAATTCGTCTGAAAGGTCATACGAACCTTCTTTGTGAAGTGCATCTGCACGTAGTTCTTTGAGAAGCCCTGGATAGGCGCATCTGAAGCACCCACGGCACCGTCTGGGATGATCTCAGCCATTCCGAGGCCAGTGACACCAACATCAGTGTAAATGCGCTGGTTGTCATCAATCTTCGTCATGAAGTCGAGATACTCAGAGCGAGTGGTCGCGGCAACTTTTGGAGCAATGTGCTTAAGCACATTGTTCACGATTACTGCATAGTCTTGTATTGTTCCGGTCATATGGTAGGAGTTAAAACTCTAATAAATTACTGTACGAACGAAACAATAATCTTCTTCTCAGCCGCTGTACCGTACACACCTTCCTGCTTGACGATACCTGCGGCATTCGTCGTCCCCGTGTTGTTTACGATTCCTCCGCTAGCACCGAGAACCATCAGCTGACCGTTATGGGTAGCGTCAGAGTTGTTCGTTGAGTCAACAGTCCATGTGTCCTTCTCAAAGGTCTCAATTACAGGAACCTGAGTCAGTGCTTCTGCCGCTGCAATCGTCTGGTTACAGACACCCGCCATTGTTGCGCGTGTCGTAGCTGCGGTTCCGAGAACCGCAAGACCTGCCGTCTGCTCAAGAACAAAACCTGTGGTCATCACTGTTGCAGATGCTTTGTTTATGTTCGTTAGAGAACGAGTAGGATTCTTGATTGTCGTTTGAATGAATGGCATACGTTCAAATAGTTATCAACTAATGGTTGGCTATTCTTCAGAAAGTAGTTCGAGAGCTTTTTCTTCAGTCATTCCCGTGTCGGTGAGTTCTTTGATGTCTCTCATCATCGCGGGAGAATAAGTGCTTTGGTTGCCGGTTCCACCGGGGAACTGCATCGCATTCACTTTCTCCTGAACTCCAGCACTCTTTAGCACGCGATCTTGAACTGATTCTGAGGGTCGGAACATATTTTCGTAGGCCATTTCGAGGGTTGCAGCAAGTGCCTTACCCGATTTGTCCTGCCAAGCATAGTTATCTTCAACGAAGTCGAAGAAGACTTCACGCACGTCTTCGTCTTTCAACTCGTTGTGCTTCCCTACAAAACTTTCAAGGTCACTACGCACTGCTGTTTCGTGACGGTCCTGCTCAAGTTCTGCTTTCATCTCCTCCCTTGTGAAGCCCCCGAGCTGTTTGAATCGCTCCTGGTCTGCAACAAAGTTAGGATCTGCTTCTGCTGCCCCGTCTCCCTGTTCAGGAGACGTACCACTAATCCTTGGTTGAGTAAATCTTTCTGCGCTACCAAGGTTCTTAAGGTCTCCCTTAGTATTCTTGATTTCGACAGTAAGTGCTTGTTTTGCCTCTGGAGTCGTTGCTGCCTGACGGCGCTTTACGAGATCGAAGAGCTCTACACGCTTCTCGAATGCCACGTCGGACTCCCACTTCCCTTGATTTGGCAATCGATAGTCCTGTTCTCCAGTGGCTTGAGGTTCGCTGGTAGGTGCCTCTCCTGTTGCGTCAGCTTCCTTGGAAGGCTCTTCACCTTTAATGTCCTCGGTTACCGGTGCTTCAGTTTGTCCAGCTTTAATGTCAGCGATCGAGGCGTTCAGTTCTGCATCCAGTGCTGCGTCCTCTTCTACTGCATCCACGGTTGTTGGTACTTCGCTCATATAGTATCCGGACGTATCGTGTCCGTTGTCGTTGAGTTAATGTTAATCATACAATCATATTGGCTTACCGCGCAATAGGCTCTGTGGATATCGAATTGTGACCAGCAATACGTTTTAGTTTCAATTCCAGAGAATCGGTGTTTACGGACCCTTCGTTAAGAAACGAAAGTGCGTGTCGCTGGAAGTCTCCCGGGCGAGACTCGTTAGAGACGCTGATTGTTGTCGCGTACTTCAAGGGGACGATAATGAGGTACACCTCCTTATCACGAGATTTGTAGAAGAGAAACCCTTTCGCTCGTGGGAAGTGTCGGATAAACACCTTAATCAGCTCCTCACGATCAACAGGCAAACCAATGACGCTGTTAAAGTAGGCCGGTGCCGTTTCGTTAGTTGCTTTTAGAGTGGTCTTCGTTCCGCTTGCGGAAACGATAACCTCATCCTCATATCGAGGGAAGAAATAATCCTCCTGATCGACCTCTGCGCCGTCGACATCTTTGAGAATGAGATTATTTTTATTCGCAAAGTCCTCAGCCTTCTTCTCTTCGACTTTGCGGATTCTCTGCTCTTCCTTTTCGTGGTCGGCAATCTTCAGCTTCTCCTCGATAATCGAGTCGAGCTGGGTTTCGGTCGGCTCGTATCCTTCCTCAAAAGTAATACCGAGCTTCATTGCCTTCTTAAGTTTTGCGGCTATTGCCATACAGTTATGGTTCCTATCCTGGAACGAGGGGTCTTATTTAGTAAAACTGCCGCGTCACGGAGACGATGCAGTTCTGCGACGAGTAGCGCGATTTGGGCGCAGATCCTTGAAGAACTTGTATATGAGGTCTACGAATTTCTTCTGCTCTGGAGTAGAGCGCTCTTTCGCTGCCTTAATATAATCCACATCAAGTATCATCATTGGAACGTCCATCTGGATTTTCGCCAGCTTTGCAGCCTCTTCGATGACAGCGAACTCAAGGGGGTACGGGTGAGTGTATTCAAGTCGAATCTCTTCACCTTTGGATATGTCACGGTCTGCACGCACACGAATCTGGCGCATGACATCCACGACATTCACTCGGTCGCTCTCCACGAACGTTGCCGCAATAAGGTCGGAATTCACCTGACCTATGAGAATGGAGGCCATCTCATCTGCTGTGATTTCGAACTCGTCTCCAGAGGGCGTGATGAACTTCATAATCTTCTTTTCGACAGCCTCATCCGAATAGTTCACATGAAGCGTATAGTTCTCCTTCTCCAGCTTTACTGGTTCTTTTATCATTGTGTTTGTTCGTTTAATAGACCTCCATTTTTAATATGGTCGATACGAGAAAGAAACTTCGTCAGCACGTTCTGCTGTGTGTCAAGTGTTATTGCGTTAACAAGTGTGGAAAACTCGCTGTCGCCAATAAGCCCGTGCACACCCGTACAGTCTTTTATTATCTGAACAGCGGCGAGAACCATGTTTGCGTCTTGTGCAAAGGTTATCTGCTTCTGCGTTATCGTTTGATTGATCTCAGGGTCCATAGAATTATTTTAGATTTCCACCAGGAAAGAATGGTAAGTCTGCGGCATAGCCCATGCTCGCATCGACCGAAGCACCCATTGGAGATTGAGGTGTCGGAATCTGGTTCGGGGTCTTGGGGCGCATCGGCGCACCCGGGTCATCGTTCTGCTGTGCGTCAGGATTCTCACGGCCAAGCGGTGGAATGGTTCCAGGTGTCGCGGGCGCTTCGTCCATAGGACCAGGCTGAAGGCCAGCCTGTTCCTCAATCTGGCGCTGGACCTCGGCAGGTGCGTCTTTGTAGAGCTTGGTCTTGTCGATAGGCTCCTCGGAGGATGGTGGAGGAATCTCTGAAGGCTGGAGAGCAATAATCGAATCATACGTTGACTTCGGAATATAGTCGTAGATGTTTTCCCTCTGCACCTTGAGAAGTCGCTCGAAGGCACGGAGCTGCGCCGCAGCCGCGTCCGGGTCACTCGCTCGGAGCTGGAATATAAGGTTAATCTGGTTCGTGATAAGTGGAGATATCGCCATGTAATTTTGCTTCTGGATTTCCATCGAAGGCACAAGCATCGAGTCAGGATCAATGAGGAATTCAATATACGCCTTCCCGTGCCCGTGAGTCTCCATCTCTTTGAATAGGTTTCGTGCTGAGATGGTGCGTGAAGGAACATCCTCAAGGAGGTCACCTTCCGAGGTGAAGTCGAAGTTGAGACGAAGGTTCTGTGAGGCCGCTATAACGTGCGAGACAGGGACCCCGAAATCATCGAGAACCGGCTGGCTTTCTATAAACATATCAGGGTTCATCTGAGCGAACGCGGCAATATCCTCATCCTTGTCGACAAAGAATATCTTGTCCACTGGGTATGTCTGCTCAATCCAAGAGAGGGCGATGTGTGCATCTGTCTGAAGACCATTCATCACCGAGTTGCGGGGAGGTGTAAGACGATTAAGCGCAGCCTCTTTCAAGATAACGGTTGAGCCGAGGGTTGATTCAGCATTCTGACCAGCGACGATGTTGTTGACGCCAGTGTTCTGTTCAATAGATACCTTCTGTTGGTCAGCAAAAGCAATACCCTGTTGCACGTTGCCCGATGTCTTAATGACATCGATACTTGAGCCCGGGTTCTTTGGGTTGATGACGTTCGGAGAACGCTTGTACGTGTTCGTCCCGTTCTGCACCTGAGGACCAAAGAGAAGAGGGAAGATTTCTGCCTCGACCTGCTGTGCGTTTAGGGAGTTGATGTATGTGAAAAGAGCTGTATTTCCACGCATCATCTCGTAAAGGCCAACGCCGTGAGGATCAAGGATGTTCTTTACAAAACAACGAGCAACGAGAACAGACCCATAGACTTCGTCGTTCGGCATCTCGCCATCGTAAATAACGAACTTGCCACACTTCACGATGTACCTGTTCGTTAGTGGGTTCTCGTAGTACCCAATAGTGTACGAGTGCTCAGAAAGAGTCTGGTTCTCGTCTTTTGACTCCTCGGTACTGCAAAGCGATTCTAGGAATCCCTTTCGCTTTTTGAAACCTTCTGCGTCAGGGCACATGCGGAAGAAGTCTTCTTTTGCGATGTCCTTCTCGTAATAAACCTCAAACTGAGTCCAGTAATCACCCACATTCTGAGAAAGACCGAGCCAGGTGCGGTTCGGGTCGAGTGGCTCTCGATATATGTCATCAAATAGAATCTTCTCTATACCGTTTGAACGCTTCACCGAAACACGACGAGGGTACACACGCCACGCAGCCCATCCATATGTGAGCAGGTTCTGATATGTGCGCTCAAGCGTATTCTGACCATTCGCGCCTTTCAGTATCCATGTACGCTTCCATAGTTCGTATGCTGCCTTGTTGTAAATCTTGTCGTCACCAACAACCTCAGCGTCAGGCGTCTTTCCTGCGAGTACAGACGTTGCAATCAGAATCTTCGAGAGGGCAATCGGCTCCTGGGACACCGGCACACCGGAACGGTTCTGGTCCCTATCGACCATCTTCTGTGGATAGACGTTAATATCGTATCCTCCGTTGCTCATCTTGCTATACGACATGACCGAGCCCCATCCGGTCTTCTCGTAACGCTTCTCGCCGTACGAAACGGTCGTATTTATGATATTCTGGTCGATTTCTCTGGAAAGTTCATCGAAACGCTGTCTGTACTGCGACTTTTTGAAAAGTTTCTTCTTCTCCTCAACGAATTTATCAGCAGCGGGGTTCTCGTACTTGGAGGGTTGCTTCTTTCCTTTCTTAGGCAACGCTGTTCCGTCGTCCTCAGTGAGTTTTGAGTTCGTGGATTCGGGGTCTGAGTACATATAAAGATAATATGAGTCTTTTGGTAATAGCACAAGAGGCACACTGTCAATACTTTCGTCTTTTCTTCCAATCTCGCCCGTCAGGTTGAAAAAAATCCTGCGACTTGGAGTAGTTTTTGAATTTACGACGCGAGGATCTTTCGAATTTTTGTAACTTGCCCGGCTTTACTGCACTCCTTCCCTTTTTTGACCGGTGCTCCCTGTGAAATACGATGTTCATCCCCTCTTGAAGATTGTGATGCAGACTTTTGTATCGTCGAGCAGCCATTGCTTTACTATAACTCCCTTATACCTTGGTTTTGACTTGATTGGTTCATAGAGGTGGGGATACTCTGATCCTCACCGAACATTACTTTCATGTGCGAGTGACCCATCTCTCCATGATCTGCTTCGATGTATCGTCCCTGCTCCTGCAAAACAGCATATGCGATAGCCGCAGCCATGATGCAGTCGTCGTGCTTTTTCGCAAGAGCCTCCGGGCGTCCTTTCGCGTTTCGGAGGAACGTTGTCATCTCGTCGAGTATCGCAACAGGGAAGCCAGAGTCCTTCCGCAGGAACACCGCCTTCAGCGCAGCTAGCGAGAACGGGCGAGTTGCGCTCGTTGTCTTCCAGCCAAACAGCTTGGTCGTGTTCTTTGTTATGTCATCGAAAACACGGCGATAGTACAGGTTGCTATACCCCAGTTTGTCGAGCCCATCGTTCACCCAGAGACCGTCCTTGTTCGACTCCACCGCAAGCAGCGCCCAGTTGTAGAACTTCCCGACGAGGTACGCTGCACTGATAAGCTCGTCCGGCGGCACGCTCGAACGGTACAGTCCCACACACTCCTCGTTCCTGTGCTTCAGGACATACAGTATCTGTTTGTCTCCGTGCGCGAGACCCTCAGCAGTATCGCCCCCGATGATATAACGCTCCCCCTTTTCCGGCTTTTCAAACATCTCGAAGTCCCCCGAGCTGACCTCTTGGAACACAACGTCCCCGCTGTCATTGTTCGAAAGCTCACCACGAACACCCTTCTTGGCTTTCTCAAGCTGTGAGAATACCCTCGCTGCTGGGAAGTACGTCTGACCCGTGGAGAGAAACGCCTCCTCATGCGTTGTCGGAAACTCCTGGTGCAGTTTGTTAATCGCCTCTGTGGAGTTCTTGCCCCCGAGCTGGAGCCACTTCATATAGTAGTACGTGATTTCGAGATTGTTCAGCGAAAACATCTGCTGGTACTCAGTCCAGTCAATCTCACACGTCTCCATGTCACTGGTCGGTATCGTCTCGGTGATCTTCGCCATCTCGGAGTCGTCGTACTGCCAGTTATAAAAATGCGGCATAAACATCACCCTCGATTTCATCGGAGTGATTGTGTGCCGCTTTGACCACCCTTCCGTAAACAACTCATAGAACCGACCGGCCATACCCTCAGCCGTCGACTCAATAAAGATAGAGCCATCGAACGGCACCGCAGGGAACGTACCGGTCTCCACCTCAGCCGCAGTCTTTGGGAACGCAAGACAGAGCTTCGCAAACTCAGAGATGTGCACATAATGGAACGTACCTGAGCGACCCGAGTTCGACACCTGAATCGAGGACGTGGAACCCTCCTCCGGCCCATAGTCGATAATCACCTGAATCTTCTTGGCACTATTGCTCTTCAGCTTAAACGCCCCACCCTTTATCTCGTCGCACATATTACGAATCGCATAGTCAATCTTTCTATCGAATATCTCAGTCGCATCCTTAACCGCATGCGCGATGATAAGCCCTTCCCGGTTCGTCTTAAAAAGAATCTCATCGAGAATCCATATATCAATGAACGTCGTGAACCCCAGCTGACGTGACTTCAGTACAAGGTTACGGAAGAAGAAGCGAAGCGGATCGTCCGGATTTAAGAAATTCTCAAAGAAGTGAGTCTGTGCACGGTTCATATTAAACAGCTCCTTTGTCCCGTCCTTGGTGATGATCCAGTACAAATTCCTCATTCTCCACCGCTTGTTCCAAATCAAATCAGGAGAAGCGATGAGCTCCTCGATCATCTTCTCGTTATGCACTGACTGTGTTTTAGCGTTAGCCATATTAGAAATCCATATCCTCGTCACTCGGCTTCTCTACAAACTCAACATCTACTGGCTTTTGCGTAGTCTCTCTACGGAAAATGTCATACAACCTATTACCCTCCGGCGTAGTCAGCTTGTTCGGAGACCGCTGCTTCTCTATCCTCTCCCACGCAGAGCCTATGGCGTTAAGCGCTTTAATCAGCTCGGCATTGGTGAAATCCTTCAACCCCCTGGCCTCAAACTCACTGAGTGCAGCCAACATCAGATTGTTCGACTTTATGGCTAGCCCAATCATCGCGTTCTTGTATCCCTCCGTATTCTCTATCTTTGAGTGTGCATTGTCAGCGACATTCATAGAGTATCCCGAAAGCAGCGCTGCTTCCTTCTTGGAACCGGCATTTCCATCCATCATGCGTGTTGCATACGCGAGCTGGCTTGGTGTGCTCCCCTTCCTCGGTCGTTTCATACCACCACACTACCACGAATTTAGTCAATCATACCTTATAGAAACCAAGGGTGTGTTGATATTTTTCTGGGAAATTTTTTTGAGCAACTTTTTATAGGGAAACGGGATCATGAGCACTTACTTTTCTGTGTGAGATTTTGATTTATTTTTCGTGAGATTTTGATTTATTTTTCGTGAGATTTTGATTTATTTTTCGTGAGGGTAGTGGGACGTATTACTACAACAACACCCGGGATGACCCTTAAGGGACTACCCCCTCCCCGATTTTTTGAAAGCCTAAAAACCCTGTAAATAGGCCGTATTTATTATACCACATAAATAAAATCAGGGGGGCATAAGGGCATAACACAAATCTTATGCCCCGTCAAGTTTTTAGCACTTTACACGGCCAAAATACACGGTTCAGGGTGCAAACGGGGCATAAGGGCATAAGATTTTCAGAAAACCGTTGGTTGAAAAAACAAATTAAGAAAAATGAAAAACAATTTTATTTTTGAATCTTATGCCCTTATGCCCTTTTACCATACCTTATAGAGATAATACGTCTTATAATAAGGGCTTTTACTATTGACTTTCACGGGGGCATATGGCGGGGCATAAGCGGGGCATAAAACTTAGGCCCCGTACGACGGCCTATAATGCATGTACATGCGCCGATAATCAGGGAAACGGCCCGGGCGGCCCGGTTCGCACTTGCCGCTTTTTGGGAAAAATCACGACAAAAACCCTACCGCATGTACCCATTCCATTCCGATCCCTACATCATACCTTATAGCTATTTACATTCTGTATTTTTGTGGTTATCCACAACCCTACTCTAAGTACCCTTATTATGTGTTGACATCGACATCGACATCGTATATATTTACTATACGTTCAAAGGAACGCAACCTAATAAACCGATATGGAAAAGAATATAAACAAGTGTGAAGTCTGCGGCCGTGGTCACAGGGATCACACGGCATACGTTTACAAAACAGGCAACCTGTAAACCTTATATGTACACCAACTACCGCAACGCGCTCGCAAGCAAGCTAGACCGCATACGCAACCTGGAAAATAGTGGTTATGGTATCCCGCGTGCAAAGCATACAGGCATAGACCTTAGCGCGATCTTTTGCTACATGGTAGCAGGGGCCGCGCTTGTAGCGATGATCGTAGCGTTCAACTAGCAACCTAATCTAAACTTATATGAACACGCCTAAAATAATCGGATCGGATAAGAATGCAAATGGTAACAGCTATCAAATAGACTTCGGAAACGGCATGATCCTATGGTTCGATACCTGGAATGATGGTGACGGCCTTACAGGAGACTGGAACAAGTACATTTTCCACATTGACAATGCACGGGATATGGAAGAGAAGGCGTTCCAGGAAGCAAACAGCGATGAAGCGGGGGCCTACAACTTCGCGGCCGCGATCGCGGCATGTGAAGACTACGAAGCCGCCTAGCGGATCCGCTCTGTACCTTTACGGGTACAGGTACGGGTGTACTAGACACCAAAAACTAACAGAATACCGTTATGGAAATAATCACACTTAAGTTAGAAACAGACTACGAGAAAACCGGAAACAGTAGCGGCGGGCAAATCGATACTCTATCTATTGCTATAGATGGTAGGGATTATGATCAAGTCTTTACAGACTGTATGGAATATACGGACGAAAGCGTGAACTATGTACGCAAGGAATACAATCATGAGCCTGATTTTCTCGCTACGCTATCGAAGGATCAAAGGATCGCGTACGCGGCTGATATACCGGCTTTTGATATCGCGCTCGCGGCGTACGTGGAGTATATGGAGGAAAAGTCTTACGCATACGAACTAGATGAAGCGCACCCGTATGCCGTAGCGATACAGGAAGCACGAGATAGTGCTGAGGATAATCTGAGGCATGAGTGGATATACGGCGATCGTAGCAATACGGGTCTACTAGGCCGCGCTGAAGAGTACTACGGCCGCGGCGTAGAATTCTCGTACGACGAGAAAACAGACACGATCACGGTGGATATATCAGATGAAAACCTAGAAGACTGGAAAGAGTACGGTAAGATCGAACGCAAAACGCAAAAAGCGGTACGCGAGTACCTTGCTAGGGATATCTATCACACGGCGCAAGCAAAGCACGCGAAGCACGTGATCGAAGTGCAGAAGCGCCGCGAAGAATACGCGCGAACGCGGGCGTATCAGGATAAGCGTGCTATAGAAGCCGCAAAGGAACGCAAGAACAAGATCCTAGGATCCTAGCGAATCCTTACAATGCCTTGCAAGGCATTGTATAGGGCGCACTAGACGCCTACCAACTAACTAACTACCGCTATGGAAAAATATAGAGCAATAGCATTCTCGCCAGACGGAGACTACATAACAGAAGGCAACTTCAAAACAGTGGACGAAGCATGGTCACATATAAGTGACTGGGGTTCGCGGTGGTATTTCTACCCGCTCACGGGCGTTGCAACTGAAAAAACAGTAGTAAGCGCATGCGATCTAATCCCTACAGGGCGCATCGCCACCGTTTCTAGGTTTATCAAAGCAAACGGCGAGGAACTATGCACCCTACTTTCCGGATAAAAACTATAACCTAACTAACTACCGCTATGGAAAAAGCAACAGATGCAGAACTACAGGCACGGGCGCAACTAGAAAGCGTGCGCGATATGGCGAAAGGCTTACAGGAGGCACGATACGCTGATAATTACGACGATATCGAAAACGCAGAGCAAGCAATACAGGACGACGCGCTTGACGTACAGGTACGGTCCGACTGGCACGCGCTCGGAGAAACCCGCGTACAGAATGCACAGTACACGATTCTGCTATGCACGGGAGGTCCGGCCGTACGTATAAAAGGTACGCTCGATGATTATCAGGAGCCAGCAACGGCGCAACTGGAATATCAGGACTGGGGTATACCGTGGACCCGACTTGCGGGACTCACGATCGAGGACGTGGAAGCCTTACTAGTGTATGCAGGGTGCTTTTACTTCGCAGATTAAACTACTAACACCATGACAAAACAAGAAAAACTAGGAAGCCTAGAGGGTGCGATGACGCAGAGCGAGCGCAGTAACGGCGTTATGATTTATCGCTTCACGGACGACGCACCAGAAGAGCTACGCGACCTATTCCTTGAACACTTCAACGTATCCGATACCGATTATGAGATATTAAACGACGCGGTTGGTGTCGTGATCGACGTGTACGACAATCTCGACGATAACGAGGACGATGACGACGTGTACGACAATCTCGACGATAACGAGGACGATGACGACGTTTCAGAAGCAATATCAGAAGCAGCAACCGATTGCGCGAGTGTATACACGGCGGAGCGACTAGGGTACATGAATAACAGGAATCAGGACGAGATCAGCGACGTTATGCGCGAGTACAGCACGCACGATATCGCAACGGCATGCGCTATCTGGTACGACCAGCAAGTGGAGAACGCCGCGAACATTATCAGCAAATGGGTAAACGACTAACACCATGAAGGATGTCATCAGGTTCAGGGAAAACGGGAGGCGCAAGCTCATACACTGCAACGTAACGGAGGATCAGGCGCGGGAATGGTGCGAAAGCCGTCTCACGAGGAAGGAGGGTAAATATTTTGACGGCTTCGCGGCTACGGGTACGTACTGTACCAAGAAAACGCCAGTGTATACGCATTACTTTGCGCCTACTGATGAGTATTGCTAACGCTATCAAATAACACCTAACACCATGAAAAAAGAGATTATCACCCTATGCGGGTTCGGAGACTTGAAGTACGACCAAGACGACCTGAAGGACCTGCAAGCGGGCGCAGTACGGCACGGCGTGGAATTCTACGAAACGCAATACTACGACCATGAGCTAAAGGGAGACGCGACCGCGATAGAAGCACTGACGCAGGACCTGTGGAGCATGCCACGCGACCAGTGGATCGAGAACGGACTACACGAGGACCCTGTAACGTAGCACCCCCGCTCTGTACCTTTCTCGGAAGGGTACAGGCACGGGCGTACTACCAGATAACAGCTAACACCATGAAACTACAGCGAGGAGACAAAATCATATACAGAATGCCGGGATATGAGCAGTCGGGAGTGTTTGTAAAGCACCTTGGGACCAACTCGAAGGCGGGAATGGTGCAAATCTTGCTCGACTCAAACAAGGTGCCGTGCGTCGCACCCGCCAAGCATATTAAGAGGGCTAGAGCGTTATCAGATAGCAAATAAATATATGTATATACCACGATATACTACTGAGATGAAAACACTTGTTGTAATCATCGCAGTATTCTCGGTACTGATGATATTACTCATGCCTACCGTGGCACGCGCCAAGCCGCTCGGAGATAGTGGCACTACCCGCGGAAGTGTTACCCCCGATAGAGGGACGGGATTCATAATGCCCGGTATCCTTTTTGCAGAAACGGGAAGCTCGGAAGAGGTGGTGGAGAAGCAGAAAAAGAGCATGCTAACGAAGCAGGACACGCGGAGGGAGATACGGATATTGAAGCGACAAATTCGAGAGCTACAGAGGGAGATCAAGAGACTAGAGCGCACTCTATGATTTTCTATGTATCCGTGCTGGTGGTGGTTGTATCCGCACTGGTGATTAAGTGGCTACTTGAAGGCGACCTATGAGCCGTTATACGCCCGCATACGAGTGGGAGGGTCACGGCTTCACATCACCGCGACAAGTATGTGCAATATGTGGCACTGATAGTGGCATGATGAACCGCCTATTCTGGGCAGGTACTCCCCTGAACGGAGACGATGAGTATATGTTTGATTTGTGCCAACCGCACAAGAAGTCTCACGGCAAGCGAATGGTGTCGGAATTACTGAAGGGGGTCGTGCCAGAGGACGTTATAAGTCGGTATAAGAAGGAAGCATAAATCTATGGGACTTGAACGCAATAACAGCATGGACCACAGGGCATGGAAAAGAGAAAAGATTTCCCGGTACAGTAAGGGACTAGATCGAGACGCATTCAGAGAGGAGGGCATCCAAGTGATACAGCACCAGCCGTGGCAGTTCGGACTACTGCACCCGGACCTTTCAGGGAAGTTCGTGTGGTATCCGACAAAGGGTACACTCATGTACGAGGATGAGCCGCACCGTGGCAGTAGGGTAGGACACTTCCCGACAACGAAGTTAGTAATCGAACAAATTAAAAGGACTATCGATATCCAGCACTGATTATGATTAAAAAGCCCCGCATGATTGGAAAGTATGGACTGACACCCGCCACCAGTAGCCACAAAAAGGCTAACGATGAGATCGTGCCGACGGAGTACCTGACACAAAAGCAACGGAAGGGCCGGAAGCCACAGGGACAGAAACCATTCAAGGAGGCGATGGACGAGAGGAAGCGCATATTCATGCAGGAGATGCGCCGTCGGACCGGTAAGAAGTTCTAGCTATCCACAGTATCCACAGACTTATCCCCTTATCCCCCTATTGCACCGCCAGCGACATGCGATACAATAGGCAAAGGTTTCGTCCTTCGGAATGAGATCGAAAGCATGGCGGTATCCCGCTACCTATCAAACAACAAATAACTAACCAACACATATGGGACTATCAAATCGTGAAGGAGGGAAGTACATCACTATTCTCGGTGGGAAATTTTCTGTTCGGACGAACAAGGAAAATCCTGAGGCTATCGAGCGAGTGAACAAAGTAGGCAATACTGTATACGAGGTTTTCTATGATTCATTCACAGGAAAAATCGTAAACATCCGTACCCGGGACGGAGAGTACGGCAAGTCGTGGGAGTTTGACTTTCAGGACGGCGGGGAGATATACACGCTCCAGCTTTCCTATAGCAATTCGTACGCAACGAACATTCTGAAAATGCTACCGAACATCGACCTTTCTAAGGAGATGAAGGTGCAACCTTCACAGAAGATGGAGGACGGCAAGATTAAGTCCAGCCTGTTTATCTCTCAGGATGGCGTAACGCTGAAGCATGCCTACACAATGGCTGAGCCTAATGGACTGCCGCCTATGGTGCAGATCGTTGTAAAGGGCCAGACTGTGTGGGATGACACAGAGCGCCTTGCGTTCCTTCAGGAAATGGTTGATCGAGACATCATTCCACAGCTTGAAGGTGCAACAAAAAGCAAGGCAGACGAGACGCCGAAGACGGGGCTAGAGGGCGAGTTCGACAACGATAACCCTCTCGGAGGAGAAGATAACGACTTTTAATCGATAACGAAGACGAAGTATGTACGAGGGAAAAGTAAAGACACTAACAGACAAGGGCTTTGGGTTCATCGCAATGGGTCCGGGGAAGAAAGACCTGTTTTTTCATCTTCGGGAGCTGAACGGCCTCGACTTCGATGATCTCCAGGTCGGAGACGTGCTTCGCTTCGAAACTGAGGAAGGAGAAAAAGGACTCTTTGCCGTGAACATCAAACGCGCCGGGGACAGTGCGGACGCGTAACCTTAAACGACTAACAATTAAACGTATGGATTCAGTAGAAACAGGGCTATTCACGATCACTGGTCTCGTTGATTACAACGATGAGCAGGGAAACATAATTGGACAGTACCCGATTGGTTCAGTGCAGGAGCTACCACTTGAGGTAGGCCAGCGCGAGATTGAAAAGGGAGTAGCTGAGGCGGCTGAGGAAGTAACCGTTGAAGAGGCACCTGAGGCACCTGAGGCACCTGAGGCGGCTGAGGAAGTAACCGTTGAAGAGGCACCTGAGGCACCTGAGGCACATGAGGCACCTGAGGCACCTGAGGAGGCGACTTTTGCCTACTCGGACCCATCTGAGGCACCTGAGGCACCTGAGGAGGCGACTTTTGCCTACTCGGACCCATCTGAGGCACCTGAGGCACCTGAGGCACCTGAGGCACCTGAGGCACCTGAGGAGGCGACTTTTGCCTACTCGGACCCATCTGAGGTACCGGGTGCTGATGATGATAACCGTGATCTTCCAGAAGGACACGATCCTGTGGATAACGACAATGAGGTAGAATAGATAGATTGCTCATGAAAAAGAATACTTCTACATATCGCGCAGAAACGCACCAAAAAGAGGACGAATTCCAAGTGAATGTTTGCCGGGTAGAAGCGGCTTTCCATTCATGCGAGATACGTCCTCTTTTTGGTGCGTTTCTGTATTCAACCCTAGCGGTTTGAGTGAGAGACATAGAGTAAGAGTGGACGTCATAACCCCACCACCAAGTTGGCTCCGAAAGGACAAGGAAGGTACGTAGCTCTGTGTCTCTCACCCAGTTCGGTAGACGTGCTCCTTAAATAAAATGCCTACACCTAAGAAATCAAAATTCCTCGACAGTTTCTCGGACCACGTCTATCGATACATCGATCAGACAGGTGCCGGGCGACCAGCCGTATCCTCGGAAACGAGGAGGGATGACCTCAATGCTAATGGCTACGAGGCATACTTCACCGTGAACGGTTTCAAGGGAACACAGGACGCGAAGAAGGAACAGTGCACTTCTATTAACGCATTCTTCATCGACATCGATGAACGAAAAGACGTAAATGAGCTTGAGGAAATAAAGAAGCGACTGACGCCAACATACATTCTTGAGACAATGCGCGGGTACCATGTTTACTGGTTGCTCGACGAGACCCTTTTCAAGGAGGAATGCAGTGCTGAGGAATGGGAAGCGTCTATTGCTCGATGGGAACGTATCGAACAGGCCATCGTATTAACACTGAAAGCTGACCCCGTAGTAAAAGATCTGACGCGTATCATGCGCCAGCCGGACACCTATTACTGGAAGAAGTCCGGAGACCTGTGGAAGGAGGGTGTTGAAAAAGCGCCATTCAAGATCAAGGGACTATTCAAGAACGAGGCGATGAGGTACTCGATGGACGACATGGAGGAGGCGTTCCCGCCGGTTGAGACGGTGGTGCCATCATTCGCTAAGACACAGGAAGGAGAACAAATGCAGCGATTCGCTGAGGCAGAGAAGTCAAATTTCTTTGCGATGATTAACAAGGCGTATCCTCTTGAGGAGCGACCATCGTTCCAGCGCCTTTTGAATGGAGCTGACGATGCAGTGCTACCGAGAGAGAACTGTGCAAATAGTGCGCTACTAGTAACGGCGTCCCTCATGCGCCAGGCCAACTGGTCCAAGGAGAAGGCACTGAAGCATTTGCAGGAAACAGGATGGCACGGTATCGAGAAGGAAAGAGGAGGGTGGCAGGAGATTCAGAATACGGTAAACAGCGCATACCGTTCCGGCTACACCTATTCATACAAGAACGAATTCATCGCGTTCAACATGACTCCCGAGGAGCAAGTGCTCATTCAGGCAGCGTATACCGCAGTGGCGAAGTCTCGCAAAGAGACTGACAAGACACGTTTTAGTAACTACGAGTACGAGGTGCGTTCCCGCTATCCGTACCTTAAAAAGAACGAGGTCGGTATATTTTTCAACTACTACGACGGCGTTTACAAAATGCTCACCGATCAGGACGTGTCGGGAATCATACTAAACATGCTTCACGAAGACATGCTCTGGGGCTACCGCACCAAGCGCAACGTCTCAGATAAGGTGGCCTGTCTCTTGGCTATTGTCTCAGACCTTGAGCTCACAAATGATAAGGGTAATCTGTTCAACGTACGCAACGGTATCCTAGAGCTCACGAGCGGCGAGCTACTCGCTCACACACCTGACTACGTGTCGCTTGTTCAGTCTCCTGTTGCCTATGACCGGGAGGCAGGGGCACCAATGTGGGAAGCATGCCTTGAGGAGTGGATGAAAGGACCGGAAGGGTTTGAGAAGAAAAAGGTGCTTCAGCAGTTCGCTGGCTACCTTCTAACATCCAGCATGGTTTATGCGAAAGCACTTTTCCTTGTTGGAGATGGAGGGAACGGAAAGTCCACGTTCGCTGATACCCTCTCGATGACTATCGGGGAACAGGGAACATCAAGGATTGATCTTGAGGACCTCTACTCTACATTTGGTCTGAAGGGGCTCATCGGCAAGCGCCTCAACGTGATTGAGGAGGTGGGTGGAAACTACTATCAGGCGCACAAGCTAAAGAAGCTAATCTCTGGAGAAGAGCTGACCATCAACATGAAGTTCAAGGATCAGTTCAAATTCAAGCCACAAGCCAAGTTCGTTTTTGCGGTGAACACTATGCCGCGTGTCGATGACTCTTCAAGCGCGACCGAGCGTCGCATGGTAGTGGTGCAGTTCAACAACAACTTCCGCGATAATCCGAACATTCGACTACGCTTTTCAGGTGGACTATTGTCGCAGGAGCTACCCGGTATCCTCAACTGGATGCTTGAGGGGTACCGCTCGCTCATGTTGGAGGGTAATTTCGTGAAGACAGAGGAGCAGAGCCAGTCGCTTGCAGAGTACCGCGAGGAGAACTCATCAGTGGATGGATTCATCGGGGAGTGTCTCTTGTTCAGTCCTGACGCGCTTGAGACAACATCGAAACTGTACGGTGAGTATAAGGATTACTGTTCAAAGGACGGACGAAAGTACAAGAGCATGATTGCCTTCACAAAAGAGATGAAAGCATACGGGCAGAGGTCAGGTAACTTCCTGTATATGCCGCGTGAGAATAACCACTCGACCGGATTCTTCAAAGGTGTCAGTGTTGCGTCGAAGTGGGACAGCGTCTTCGAGACACCGGCCGACGTGAGGAAGGAGTACGAAGCACAGCATGTATCCGATGATGATGATGTTCTATGATTGATTGGAAAACACAGTTCCCCGGTATCGACTTCCTAGACATTCAGAAGACTATCATTACCGATGATCGCAAGATTACCGGTGTGTTTCTAGGAACCGGTGTTGGTAAGACGCTGCCGACGCTTGTCCTCGGGAAAGGAAAGATTCTTGTCATTTGTCCGAAACAGCAGATGCTCGATCAGACCTGGGAAGATAACGATAAGAAATTCTCTCTCGGCAAGGACATTACGACCATCAACTACGATATGTTCTGGAGGAAGTGGGAAACGTTTGAGCGGTTTGATACCGTCATTCTTGACGAAGGACACCGAGCTGCGGGAGTGCTTCCAGAAACCCGCCAGCGCAACCGGATATTGATACCGAAGACCAGCAAAACGCACGAGGCAATTCTTCTTTATCTAAGGAAGCACCAGCCAGATCGATTCTACATTGCGACAGCAACCCCGAAAGGTAAGCCAATGAACGTGTGGGCGCTTGCTCGACTGATAGGAAAGAAATGGGACTTCTATAAATTCCGTGAGGCATTTTATTTCAAGACCATGATGGGAAGGAGAGAGATATGGCTTCCGAGGACAGACGAAGCAACAGAACAGAGGCTGGTGCTTGCAGTGCAGTCTCTCGGGTACACCGGAGGGCTTCAGGACTTCGTGGATGTTCCTGAGCAGACACACCGGACCATCTCCATACCCCTGTCTGATGAGCAGAAGAAAGAACTGAAGGAGTTAAGAGAGAGCGAAGCCGATCCTCTCGTTATGCGTTCGTACATGCGAACCATCGAGAATGGAGTTCTTTACGCAAAGAAGATTGAGCAGGTCGGAGAAAAGGAGGACATCCTCGTGAAAGACACCAAGCTATTCAAGAATGGGAAAATAGACTACATCATTGAGCGGGCAGGAGAGTTCCCGAAGCTCTTTGTGTTTGCAGCGTACACCGCTCAGGTGAACGCTATTGCCTCAGCTCTTCGCAAGGAAGGGTACGATGTTCACACTGTTACGGGTCATACGAAGAATCGCGGCACGGTATTCAAGGAAATGGAGGCCATGAAGAAAGGAATAGTTATCGTAGCCTCTTCAATCTGTGAGGGCTATCGCGTGCCGAGTGCCCCCTGCATGATATTCGCCTCGAAGTCGAATCGTTTCGTACACTACGACCAGGGCAAGGGGAGAATCCTCGACGGGCAGCATTTGAAAAAGAATCTGTACTTACATCTGGTTGTGCCGGGCGGGGCTGATGATGATTGCCACAAGTCAATCATGGCAGGTTCGGACTTTCAAGAGAAACTGTCTGTTCTATGATAGAGGCCGGAAGTAACACGGTACTTAATCAGTACCTTCGTGAGAAGCGCAAGGAAGGATTTTACTGCTACTACGAGCTAAAGGTTGCTCGTGGAGACACGTTTTATTTCTCGAACATAGAGACAAACCAGCATGAGTCACTGCCCGCACTTGCTAACGAGGGGTTGGTATGGAAGCTGTCTGACGAGGACAGTCGTAGAAAGCCGTGCGACGGATTATCAGCACCGCCCCTTCCTTCGTTCCTTGTCATTAAGTTCAAAGGAACGTACTGCTTTATTGAGTACCATCGCATCTTAGAAATGATGAATGCTGGCAGTACCTCCATATCCTCGGATGAGGCGATAGAAATATCCCAGAGGATCTTTCGTTCATCTGTCTAGGAGTTATCCACAGTCGCCATTGACGGCGACATCGACATAGGATACACTGAAGGGGTCACGTCGAATTAACCAGTCATTAAACTAATACATGAGCTCAACTAAACCGAGTAAAGATACAAATTCACTACACCGTGTAAATACACGTATTTTCGTTTACCAAGACCTGTTCATAAAAAGTGAGGTCAAGAAGTCCAAGGTAGCAACTAGCGAGGGAGAGGTTCATCGCACGCTGCTCGCCGAGGCTATCGAGGCCCGCGCATCAGCATAATATATGTCAAACATCTACGAAGAATACGCCGCAGTCGACGCAGAAGAGAAGGCAATCAAAGCAAAGAAGGAACAGCTTCGTCCCTTCATTATCAAGAAGATGATCGAGGACGGTCTCGACAAGATTGAGACATCCCTCGGTAAGTTTAGCGTCACTCCACTTAAGAGCTGGACCTACCCTGAAGGAGTCATCGAGCTTGGCGATTCGTTCAAGGCAGCAAAGGCAAAAGCAGAGTCAACAGGAGAGGCAACGTTCGAAGAGTCACCGTCTCTCCGGTTCACACCAGTAAAACTTTAATTAACTCAACTATCAAATTGTATGGGATCAAAGACTACAAAGACCGTAAAGACCGTAAAGAAAGTAAAAGCACCCGCACCCGCGAAAGTGGTGAAGGTTGTAAAGGAAAAGAAGGCTACCGTTAAGTTCGTGTCGTTTACTCTCGGGGCGACAATCCCTACCCAGTCATTCGGGAACATTCAGCCGCACCTTACTGTTGAGGCTGGGTCTTACGAGGATGCAGCAGCGTTTGCCTTCCCTATTATCGAAGGTCTCTACGCGAAGTACGCTGACGTGAAGCCCGGGTTCCTTGGAAAGATAACTGAGACTGTAAAGCAGGTCGCTCCAGTCGCTCCAGTCGCTCCAGTCGCTCCAGTGGCTCCAGTCGCAGCACAGGTCGAGACAGCAGTCACAGCAGCTCCTGAGGCACCTAAGAGCGAGTTTGTACTCAAGGCTGAGAAGATGATCGGGCTTGCCATGAGTGCAGACGCAGCGATTGCTATCCAGACCCAGGTCGAGAAGTCCGTAAAGATTGCAGAGGCAGACAAGCCAGCTCTCCTTGCACTCGTCCTCAAGAAGCGTGGAGAGTTCAAGTAACATCGGCAGTATGAAAGATGTAATGCTTGATCTTGAGACGTTTGGCACTCGCTACAATGCGATGATTATATCGATTGGCGCGTGCTACTTCGACCGTATGACAGGAGAGGTTGGTGAGACGTTCTTTCGTAACGTCCAGCCAGGAGAACACGAGAACAAGTTCACGACTGACTACTCGACGATAAGGTGGTGGCTTGAACAATCAGAAGAAGCACGTGCAGCTATTTGCAACGGAGCAGCCTATATTGAGGATGCTCTGCAAGACCTGTGCAAATTCCTCGATACCACTGACCGTGTGCTTGTCTGGTCGCATGCGACATTCGACATGCCGATTCTTATGAACGCATTCGAAACGCTCGATATTCTGCCCCCGATTGGATTTCGGGACATGCGCGACCTTCGAACGCTGATGGATCTTGCTAATCTCGACAAAATGAAGCGCGAGCGGTTTGGGGTTCATCACAATGCGCTTGACGATGCTAAGTTTCAAGCTAGCTACGCTTCAGACGCGTTTGTAAAACTCAATCATGGCACCGCGTAAGGAAGCACAAGTGCTCATCCCGAGCACAAAGGTGCAATGGGCAATGCGCGGATACACTCCAGTCTACGGAGACGATCAGGACATTGCGATTCGTGACGCGCTCTCTCATCTCACAAAGAAACTAAGAACGGTCGACAACAAAGCACTACGCGACCTTGAGGCGAGTGGCGACGAGAAGAAGATGACCTCCAAGATGAAAGACGTCATCCGTGCTGAGCAAAGCATTATTAACTGGATGGAACAACGTAAATTCGACTTCTAACATGACCTGCTCTCACATCTGTTCCGGTAACTGTAGACGTGAAGGATGCAACTGCTCATGTGGAGAGTTCCACGAACATCAACCAACACTATGAGCCATGCACAAATGATGGGGTACGACAGTATGGAACTTCCTGAATACCTCAGCAATGAATCTAACTGGGAGAATGGATACCACATAGACCAGAGGGAGCAACGGCACGAGATTAAAGATATGTCCGACTCGCACTTACTAGCAACGATTCGGTACTTCTCACACCTCGACACGAAGCCGTTACAGAGAGAAGCCAAAGCACGCAAGCTAATCATCTAACACCATGAACTTCAAACACAATGACCGCGTTACCTGCAAGATATACGGAACGGAAATCACTGACGCTCGTATCAGCATTGACGAATACGGCACAATCTACATCTGCCAGAACGAAAAGGCTGGTCTTATTGCACAAGACACACTAGGCTACAAGTATTCTTGGTCCTCCTCCAGCACTCGCGTAACAGACCTAAAACTAGTCACCCCCACATGGGACACTCTCGCGTGGAAGGATATTGTTTTGGATGGTGGTGGAGACAGGAGAATGGTACTCGCGGTATCAAATGATATGGCTTGTGTCTCTCATGCCGAGGACTTCGAGACGGCTTCCGGTTGGTATCACAAGAAAGAACTCCAACATATGTATTTCACCATCCAAGGCGCAGTACCAGCAGTAGAGGAAATCACCGTCGCAGAAGCAGAAGCACGCCTTGGGGTGAAGATTAAGACTGACTAGCATGAAAATAAACGAAAATTGGTCGGTTTTCTTTGCACTAACAGGTTTCCTTTTCTGGGCCGCAGTCATTACTAACCTGCTGATTCGTGGAGTTATGAGTTTCTTTATCTAGCAAGACCTAACACCATGACCACCACCCTTGAACGCGTCCGTGCTGCTGTTATTAAGGCTGTGCCTGAGATAGTGTAT
>ENA-ORBV01002260-ORBV01002260.1-microbial-mat-metagenome-genome-assembly--contig:-NODE-2260-length-40988-cov-6.768742_pt1 | contig 40988 bp, 36 predicted proteins | sample MGYA00237777_ERZ505514 | MGnify/ENA primary metagenome ERZ505514 (study PRJEB26160, sample SAMN06269048) | microbial mat metagenome | isolation source: Oligotrophic lake microbial mat | place... | reverse complement strand
GGTAAGCGGTGCGGGTGGCCTTGATGACGCGCACGTCGTGCTTCTGCTGATTCGCTGCGCTCGTTGGGCCCGACCAGTTTCTTGACCTCGGCGAACAGTCGCTTTAAATTCAAGTCACAGATTTATCATTTGCGTTCGCCAAATCAGTTTAAACGCTGAGCAATAATCATCCGGCCGTGCAACGATCCGGCGGCTCAATTCCTCCGGCAGGAGCCACTCTCCCCGCTCGATTTCCTCCGGACAGAGAGTGAAGGGTCCTTCTGATTCCACCCTGTAGACCCACACAAATTCCTCCCCGGTTTCCTCACACGCCTCGAAACGCAGCCAGCGCGCTGGTGGTTTAGCCAGGCGCAGTCCAATCTCTTCCTGTAATTCCCGCCATGCCGCCTGATCATAATTCTCGCCGGCGTCCAAATGCCCGGAGCACGAGGAATCCCATAATCCCGGCGACTTGTCTTTGCTCATCGAGCGCTTCTGGAGAAATACCTGTCCGGCATGGTTGAACACCAGCACATGCACCGCCCGGTGCAGCCAGCCGTGCGCGTGCACTTCGCGCCGCGTCGCCTGGCGGATCACGAGATCCTGATTATCCACCACATCAAATAATTCTTCCGAGTTTTGCCCCATGGTTCACCCTCTTGCGACCGGGGCGATCAGCGCAAGCCCGGAACACGGGTTGAACGGACCGGACAGAGTGTGATCGCCCAGCACTCATTCCTGTCGATCCAGCGAAACGCATTTGTGTTTTTCATCACAGACCAGAATGAATTTCCCTTGAATGCCGTCCTGCGTGATGAAGCGTTGCAGCAGTGACGCCGGAAACTGGACGTTTTGCCCCGTCGTGGAACGGGCTATCACCTGACGAACCTTACCGCGGTAGTAATCCAGATATTTCTCTGGCGGAATCAGGAGATGAAATTCGTAGCGATGCATAGACGGGCAAACCGATCCCAGTTGATCGACGTGGATTTCTCAACCCGAGTCCGCCGCACGTCAAACGTCAAGCGCCCTACCCCAGTCACCCCCCGCTCTTCATTGGTTCGGCTGGTTGGCTCTTCTTGCGACCGAACCCCCAGGAGAAGGCCACGTTGAGTTGTTCAGCCCCGCCTACGCGCACGCCGTGAAACATGGTTCGGCCATCGCCGTCGAATGCAGGAGCCGGGCGACAGTGATCAGCAGCTCCGCATCGGCGATCAACCGTGCGACATCTTCGCCCGGATATCCGGCCCAATATTTTAAATCGTGGAGAAAGCCCGCCTGATAGATGCTGATGCGCTGCCATTCGTTTACCCAACCCGTGCAGCCATCGCTCTTGAACGGACGTGAGGGTGGATCGCTTTCGATCTTTCGCCAGAGTTCATCGAGGTGGAGTTGCGCGCAGATTTCCTTGATGCGGGGGAGTGGCACTTCCTTGTTTTTGCTGGCAGGGTGAACTCAATGCTTGGGGGAGCTACGGGGGCATCAGCCGCAAGCAAAGGCAGTCGGGTAGGGCCAAGGACCGCAAACATGATGAGTGAGGCAATTCGAAGAATGCGCATAAGGGAATCCATAGAGTAGCCTGGTCCGCCATTCAAAACCGAAAAATCATTTTAAACTACTCGGCAAGTCCTCAGCGCACCCCGAACACCTGCTGCAACATCGTCTCCAAGTCCTCGCCGGGTTCATTCGCACCGCGCCGCACTCTCACGAGTGACTTGCACCGAGAGGAGCGCACGGCATTGGCATCTGTTGATAAAATTTCCACGGAACCCGGTTTCCGTCCGGCCACTTCGCCCGTGGACAGCGGCGTCCATGCATAGGGCAAGCCGGTGGAATTGCACGCCACCTCCCAGCCACCGATCAATCCAGCGGGCAGCGGTTTTTGCAGCAAGGTTGGATAACGTTGAATAAAATCCGGCACCCGGGTTGTCACTACGCGCACCCGGACCACCGGACGCAGGCGATCAAGATATTGCTGAAAATCCTCGATACGGCCGGCCCGCCATTGTCGCAAAAAATCCAGCGGGTCGAGCCCCATCAGGTTCATGCCATTCCAGATGCCGTGGTCATTCCGGTTACCGAATTTTTTGCCTTGATACCACTGGTCAAAATTATCAGTGGCGCGCAGACCGATCTCAAAATGCAGATGAGCACGATTCAGGGGAATGTTGCCACTGGAACTATGCCCCATCAAGGCGATCACCTGTCCGGCTTTAACCGTGCCCCCGGGACGGATCCCCGACTCCACGCGCCCCAGATGCGCGTACAGCGTGTAAACGGCCGGCGTCAGCCCCGGATGCTCCAGCACAATGTACCGTCCGTAATTGCTTTCTCCGGCGACGAGCGCGACGTAACGGACCACGCCATCCATCGCCGCAAAAATCGGGTCGGTCGGCTCGCCGCGTCGGTCGCGCTGCACTGACTTGAGATCAAGTCCTTCATGAAATTGCGCGCCACCGCTTCGCGCGCAGCCAAACAAGCCCGACTCGGGATCGCCCGATACGGTCGGTTGAATGAAACTTTCGATGTTCCGCCCCTGCTCCCAGGCTTTATTCGGCGTCGGCCAGACAAAATTGATTCGCGCCGCCTGCACCGCAGGCAAACTCGCGAGCAGAACCAAAATGATGAAAATATAACGGCGCACGGGATTACTTGATATTTTTCTGCCCGATCCGGGCAAGCTCAGCCGAGGTGTTTTTCAATTGTTTGACGAGTGCTGGCAGTCTCTCTTCCGGCACCTCGATAAAAATCAGCACGAGGCCATCCGCCATGGCGTGTTCGATCCGATGCACGCCAAGAAACTCGTCATTGAGCGAGAGCACCAGCCGGCGCCCCTGCGCCGGCACCGACAAACGGTAGAGATCACGCGTCGCTGCCGGAGTGAATTTCACCTGCAAGCAAAGTCCCAACTCCACCCGGGCGATTTCGGCGTCACTGAGGTCGTACTCACTGAAGACCGGTTTGGGCGCCACGTTCAGGTTGATCCCGCTCTGCGGGAGATGCACCGTCACGGCGGCTTCATCCGGTTTTGCTTCCAGATAAAATCGGGCGATGAGAGGCGCGGTTGCCGGTTCTTTGGGCGACGAGGTCTGGCAGGCAGTTAAAACCAAACCCGTCAAAATCAACAGAACGAGGAGATAATTTCTCATGGTGAATCAGGTCCTCCGGCGAAAGCCGCAATTACTTCCGCGCCCACGGCGTCAGCGAGCAAGCGACCGCGCGAGGTCAAACGGATGCGGCCTTCGGTGTTAGCAACCACCAAGCCTTCGATCAGCAGTCGCGGGAGCAGATCAAGAAAAGTTTCCCAACGGTGAGTAGGAAAACGTCGGCGCAACGCCGGCAACGAAACGCCTTCGTTCATCCGCAACCCGAAGGTGACACTATCCGCCGCGAGCAACTCCGGGGTGAGCGCCGTGCGATCGCTGGTGGTGCGCCGGCCCGCCGCGACGTCGGCGTGCCATTGGACGAGATCAGGCGGATTGCTCGCGCGCCAGCCGGCGTGCTGCGAGGCCGCAGAAGGCCCGAGCCCCACCCACTCCTGCATCCGCCAGGTATTTAAATTATGTTGGCAGATATGGCCCGGCTTGGCGAAATTCGAAACTTCATACTGGGCGTAGCCGGTGGCCGCGAGATCGTCCCACGCGCGCAGGTAGAATTCCGCTTCCTTGTCCGCATCGAGCTTCACCTTGCCCTGCGAAAGTTTAATCCACATCGCCGTGTCCTCCTCAAACGTCAGACAATAAGTCGAGAGGTGATCGGGTGCCAACTTCACCGCTGCCTCCAAGTCAGCCCGCCACTCTGCTTCCGTTTGGTTAGGCAACGCAAACATGAGGTCGATATTCACGCTGGGAAATTCGGCGGCGCGAATCAGATCGTAGGCCCGGTAGATCTGACTCGTCGTGTGTTGTCGACCGAGCGCATCGAGCAGTTCCGGACGAAAACTTTGCACGCCCATCGAGACTCGCGTCACGCCGAGGGCCCGTAGTACGGCCAAACGCTCACGGGTGACGGTCGCGGGTGCCAGTTCCACGGACCACTCTTCCGGTAGGCCACCGGCACAGTGCAGGACGGTTTGCCCGAGTCGTTCCAATTCCGCTGGACGCAGCAATCCGGGTGTCCCGCCGCCCCAAAACACCGTCGAGATGGGTCGTCCACTCCATTCCACCAAGGCCGCCTCCTGCGCGATAGCGTCGAGGTAACGCGGCACCGCGTCGGCCTTTGGCACCGTCTGGTAGAACGCGCAAAAATCACACGTCGTCGCGCAAAAAGGGACGTGCACATAGAGCCCCAGCGGTGTTGCCGAAGCGGATGAAGTCGAGGAGGCGAAAGCTTTGTCTTGCCCTGAGGGGAATATGGCCATTAGAAGCGCATCAAGTTTCAACCGGCCAACGACCTGCGTGGCTGGTAAATTCTTCCCCTCAATGCATAAAACTACATTCCCACAAGCGAGCAGAATATTTGCGCTCATGGCTGCATCGGCCCTGTTATTACTGACGGGCTGCTCGATGATGATCACCAATCTCACCCCTGACACGGTGCCGGCCAATCCGTCGCAGATCTACACGATCACCGCGCGCTTTGAGTCCAAGGGGAATCATATCGTTTCAGACTCCGTCAAGCCCCGGATTATTATCGATGGCCAAAGCTACGACATGAGCAAAGCCACCGCGGGCACGGACCTCTGGGAATTTGAATATCAACTCCCCGCCAGCCGACCTGCGGCCCGCTACTATTTTATCGTGAATTATTCGACCGATTCGGGCACGACCGACGAGGTCACCTCCGAACTTCAGACGATGAATATTGCCGGGCGTTATTTGCTGCGGCCGGAGGCGAGTCGCGCCCCCGTGGGCACGCGAGTCAGTATGCTGGGTGCGGGTTTCACTTCCAATGATGTGGTTTATTTCGATAGCACCCCGACGCGCACGATTTTTGAATCACCCAGCTCGCTCAGTTTTTTCGTTCCCTCCGTGGATTCCGGCCGCAGCTATGCGCTGCATGTCGCGGGTGGTGGGCAAGACCTCTCGGCCGGTGCGTTCCGCGTCGATGCCATCAGCTTCCAAGTTTTTCCCTCTGCGTTGACGCTTCGTTCGGGTGAGCAACAAGCCATCACCTTCACCATTCCCCACCCCGCCCCTGCCGGAGGCATGCTCGTGGATGTAACCACGGACGCACCGGAAAGCATCGTGATGCAGGAAATCATGATCGCCGCTGGCACCACCAGCGTAACGGTCCCCATCCAAGGCGGCAAACCAGGCAACGGTTCCTTGTTTTTCAAGAGCAGCGCCGGTGAGAGTTCGATCCCGATCACCGTTGCAAAGTAATACGAGGGTGATTCGCTTTCGCCTTGTGTAGGGCCGGTGTCTCTTGTCGGGCCGTAGCCATCGCGGAGGCTGATGCACCGGCCGTGATGGCTGATTCGCGGCGTCTGCAAGTCAGACGCCCTACGACTCAAGGCCAAACCGAAAACCCAAACCGGTTAACCAAAATGGGATGCATCAACGGATGAATTCTTGATCGAGTGACTGCTCCTGATCGTCTCTGTCCGGTGGTTCCGGGGAGCCTGCAGATCGCAGACGGGACCACGGTTTGTGATCAGCGGATACCTTGGCGGGGGTTATGCAATGGGTAGGCGTCGGTTTTCCACACCGACGCTCTGTCGCCGATGTGGAAATCGGCGACCACCCACTGAAAACAGCGGGGAACCGACTTTATTGTTCCCGCGTGGCTTTCCAAACTGCGAGGCACTCCTCAATCAGATTGGGGAGCTCGACCAAGGGAATCATATTGGGTCCGTCCGAAATGGCGTTGGCCGTATCAGGATGGGTTTCAATAAACAAGCCATCCGCACCGGCGCCCAACGCCGCTTTGGCCAACGGGCCGACAAATTCGCGCTGGCCCCCACTCTTGCCGCCCGCCGCCCCGGGCAACTGCACGCTGTGCGTCGCATCAAAAATCACCGGGGAGGCAAATTGCTTCATGATCGAAAAACTGCGCATATCGACCACGAGATTTTGATAGCCAAACGTGGTGCCTCGTTCGGTCTGCCAGATTTCCGCCGCTTTGCCCTGCTTCAATTTGGCGACGACAAACTCCATTTCCTGCGGGGAAAGAAATTGTCCCTTCTTCACATTCACCACTTTGCCGGTCGCCGCAGCCGCGAGCAATAGATCCGTCTGGCGGCACATGAACGCCGGAATCTGCAAGACATCGCACACCGCCGCAACAGACTCAGCCTGCGCGCGCTCATGGATATCGGTCAGCACGGGAAAACCGAAATCCTTTTTCATCAGGGCGAGCAGCTTCAAGCCCTCCTCCATGCCGGTGCCTCGTTCACCTTTGAGTGAAGTCCGGTTGGCCTTGTCGAAGGATCCCTTGAAAATGATATTCAGCTCGTGGTGTTCCCGTCCGAGCTTCTGCAACGTCTTGCCGACAGCCCGGCAAACTTGTTCGCTCTCGAGGGAGCAAGGACCGGCAATGAGAAGAAAACGATCAGGATTGAAGAGCATGGGGGCAGTTGGTTTCGGGGAAAATCGTTTCTAAGAATCGAGTAGTTGCTGGTTCAACATGACCGCGCGTTCACTTCTGCTTTTTCCGGCTGTATTTAATGGCGGCCGCAATGAAAGCGGCGAAAAGCGGATGCGCTTTATTCGGCTTGGACTGGAATTCGGGGTGACACTGCACGCCGAGAAACCAGGGATGCCCTTTCAGCTCCGTGATCTCGACGAGTCCGCGCTTGGGATTCCAACCCGAGATGATCATCCCGGCCTTTTCCAGTCGCTCGAGGTAATCGTTGTTCACCTCGTAGCGGTGGCGATGACGCTCCGAGACAACATCAACGCCGTAAGATTTGCGGGCCAAGGTACCGGGCTTCAGCGTGCATGTATAGGCCCCGAGACGCATCGTGCCGCCCTTTTGAACCACATTGCGCTGCTCATCCATGAGCGCGATTACGGGCTCGGGAGTTTTCTCATCAAACTCCATCGAGTTGGCTTTCTTCAATCCGAGAACGTTGCGCGTGAAATCGATGACGGCGACCTGCATGCCGAGGCACACACCGAAATAGGGGATTTTTTCCCGACGCGCAAAACCAGCGGCGGCAATCTTTCCCTCGATGCCCCGATCACCGAAACCACCGGGAACCAAAATGCCATCGAGCTTGTTCAACTGCTTCAGCCCGGTCTTCGATTCGAGCTCTTCGGCATCGACCCGCACAATATTTACTTTGGCCCGATTGGCGATGCCGGCATGGCTGAGCGATTCGTAGACGGATTTATAGGCGTCCTGCAGCTCGATATATTTCCCGACGACACCGATATTGACGGTAAACTTGGGCGACTTGATGCGGTCAACGATTTCGGCCCAGACGTTTTTGGGATTCGGTTTAGCCCGAACGCCAAGCAGATCGCACACCAGTTGATCCATCCCCTGTTTCTGCAGCATCAGCGGCAGTTCGTAGATGGAGTGCGCCACATCTTCCGCCGCCAACACGGCTTTTACGGGCACGTTGCAGAACATCGAAAGTTTTTCGCGCATCTCCATCGTCAGCGGCTTTTCGCAGCGGCAAACGAGGAGGTGCGGCTGGATGCCGATCTCGCGCAACTTCGCCACACTTTGCTGCGTGGGCTTCGTCTTGAGTTCGCCAGCGGCGGTGACGAAAGGGACGAGCGTGACGTGGATGAAAATGCATTCCTTGGGTCCCACCTCGAGGGCAAACTGCCGCAACGCTTCCAAGAAAGGCAGTCCTTCAATGTCACCCGTCGTGCCGCCGATTTCCGTAATCAGCACATCGACGCCTTTGCCTCCTTTATAGATGCGTTCCTTGATTTCGTTCGTGACGTGCGGGATCACCTGCACCGTTTTGCCGAGATAATCACCGCGCCGTTCCTTCGCGATCACGCTCTCATAGACCTGCCCCGAGGAAAGACTGTTGTTGCGCGACAAACGACCCGAGGTGAAACGCTCGTAGTGCCCCAGATCGAGATCGGTCTCGGCGCCGTCATCCAGTACGTATACTTCGCCGTGCTGATACGGGCTCATGGTGCCCGGATCGACGTTGAGGTAAGGGTCGAATTTCTGGATTCGCACGGTGAGACCGCGCATTTCCAGCAACGCACCCAGCGAGCCGGCCGTAAGACCTTTACCCAAAGAGGAGACCACGCCACCGGTGACAAAAATATACTTCATCGAGTCGATGAAAACCGGCGGAATTTCCAGACACAAGAAAAAGCTTTGCCAGCCGCCCGATTCCGTCCGCATTTTTTCCCCGTGCAATCCAAACCCCAACTCCTCGTCTGGCTGATGTGCGACGCCGTCCACTTCGACCCCGCCACCGGCAAACATACGATTCTAGGGGTTTTCTCCAATATCAAGGGACGCTCCTTCCCGGTAGTCCACCAGCACATGATTTGGTTTCTCACCCTCACCGACGTCCAACCCGGTCACCACCGCATTAAGATTTTCCTTGGCAGCGACCCCACCAACCCCGCCGAACTCCTGCAAAGGGAATTCGATTCCCTGAGTCCGCTTCACCGCATTAATCTCGTCAACGAACTCCGCAATCTCCAGTTCAACGAGCCCGGCGACTACCACATAGTCATCGAGGTGGATGACGAACCCATTTTGGCCACCAACCTAACCGTTACCCTCTAATTTATTCACCATGGCTCAACCTCACTTTGATCTCATCGGCCTCGGCAGCCCTATCATGGATGTGCTCGCCCACGTCTCCGAAGGTTTTCTCCACGATCACGTCGCCGGGGCCAAAGGCGGTATGGTGCTCGTGGACGACGCAGATATCGCCGGACTCATGGCCAAGATCGGCCCGAATGTCGCCGTGACTCCCGGCGGATCCGCCGCCAACACCACACTCGGCGCCACCCGGCTTGGTCTGAAAACCACCTTTCTCGGCAAAATCGGCTCCGATCAAACTGCCGAGAACTACTTCTCTAATTTCATCGCCACCGGGGCCGACGGCTCACGATTTAAACGCGCCACCCTGCCCAACGGTCGCTGTCTCTCCCTCGTCACACCCGATAGCCAGCGCACCATGCGCACCCATCTCGGCGCCGCCATGACGCTGAGTCCCGATGAAATTTCCTTGGCAGATTTTAGTGGTGCCCGCCATGCCCACATCGAAGGCTACCTGATGTTCAACCCCGCACTGGCCCAGAAAGTCGTCGATACCGCGCGGGCCGCCGGTTGCACCCTGAGCATCGATCTCGCCTCCTTCGAAGTCGTGGGCATCGCCCGCGACTGGATTATCAACCAACTTAAGATCGGCGTGCACGTCCTCTTCGCCAACGAAGATGAAATCCGCGCGCTCTTCCAAAAAGAAGCCGGCTACGATTCCTACGCCCGGCAGCTCGCCGCGTATGGCGGCATCGCCGCCGTAAAGATGGGCAAAGACGGCGCCTGGGTGGCGCGCGGCAGCGAACTGCACCGCATCGAACCCGTCAAAGCCGCCCATGTCGTCGACACGACCGGTGCCGGCGATTCCTGGGCCGCAGGATTTTTATATGGCCACCTGCGTGGTCAGTCCCTCGCGGCCGCAGGCTCACTCGGATCACTGCTCGGTTCAGAAACTGTCCAACATCTCGGCGCCACGATTCCCGAGATGCACTGGCCCCGCCTCCGCGCTCAGGCCGAAGCACTGAACAACTGAAGCGCGCAATATTCGGTGACGATAGTAGGTCAGGCAAAACTGCGACGAGTACACAGCCTCGACGGCTGGGCCCGCCGCAATTCACGTGTAAAATTCGCCAAACAGGACGGCCCAGCGGTCCGTCCCTACCCGTAATCCTATTTTGCGAGTATCAGTAAGCGTAACAGAGCAAGCTTCCGTCTAAGATTTCCCGAATCTCGGTGACGAACTTGCAGTCTATTAAACTACAAGTGGCTTCTTATTTGAGCAGCTCCTGCGCGATCTCCCGCCACTCTGCGGCCATCTCCCCGGTCGCCGTCGGTCGGCCCGCCCGAGTGTACCAATAGGCGGCGTTGGCTTCGTCGCCTTCTTTGCGATGGAGGTAAGCGTGAACCCACGCACTGGCGCGAGCGTTGCCTTCATCGACTTGGGCCTGGGCATGCGCGCCCGGCCAGTCGCCTTTCGCATCCAGCCATAATGCGCGCGGGGGCCCGCTGAGTGAAGCAGGGGGGTGGGCTTCGTTCGCCAGAGATTTTTCAAATTCCGTAAATGACATTTGCGCTGACCTACGTAGTTGCTTCATTACGCGTCTGCACCGGGCCACCGCCACTCGAAAATCATGTCTCACACCGAAGTCATTATTCTCCGTGAATTAATCGCTGGTGAAACCTCACCTGTGTCCGGCCAAAAACTGGCCACCCTCCTTGGTTTCTCGCGCGTGGCTATCTGGAGTCAGTTGCAGAAATTGGAAAAACAGGGTTTCAAATTCGTCGCGGTTCGCAGTCAGGGCTACCAGATGGTGCAGACGCCGGCGGACCTGCATCTCTCCTTGATTCAAGCTCTCCTCCGGCTCCGGCAGGCACCGAAAATCATCTGCCTCGATCGGGTAGACAGTACCAACGCGGAGGCGGAGCGCCTTCTCGCGACCGGTGAATCCGTGCCCTTGATCATTCTTGCCCGCGAACAAACTCATGCGCGGGGTCGGCTCGGTCGCCCTTGGCATGCGGCGGCCAACGGAAATCTGTACGCCACTTTCGTTTTTCGCCCCAAAATCGAACCGGCCCGCCTCCAAGACTTCACTCTCTGGATGGGCTTGAACGTGTGTGAGCTCATCCAGAATTTCTGCAAAATTCAGCCCGGGCTAAAATGGCCCAACGATATCTATGTCGATGGTCGCAAAGCTGGCGGCATGTTGACCGAAGCCCGGGTGGACGCCGATCAAGTACGGGATCTGGTGTTTGGCCTGGGCCTGAACGTCAATGGTCGCGCGAGCACCTTACCGGGCGATTTACGCCGTACAGCCATCGCCCTCGCGGAAGTATCCCCGCAGCCGATCGATTTGAACCGACTTACCGCCGCGCTCATTGGCCGCATCCTGACGGCCTACGACAATTTTATCGCGGGCGATTACCGGGATAAATGCGCCGAACTCTGGCAACGCTACGATATTTTGCGCGGCAAACCCGTCACCGTGATCCAGGGAGTGCGCACCGTTCGCGGCACCGCCATGGGCAGCGACGACGAAGGTTCACTCATTGTTCGATTAGATACCGGTCGCACGGAGCGTTTTCGCGCCGGTGAGGTCACCTTGGGCAAGCAACCTGCGTGATACGAAGCTTGCCCGCCGGGCAAAATCTCCGTGTTAATGCTGCTGCATTTTGAACTGCCGCATGGCCGATATTCCCGAAAACACTATTGAGGTCGAACACCTCGCCAAAAAATACGGCTCACTCACCGCCGTCCACGACCTGAGCTTCACTGTCAGGCGCGGGGAAATCGTGGGCCTGCTCGGGCCCAATGGCGCGGGCAAAAGCACGACCATGCGCATGCTGACCGGCTACCTGCCGGCGACTTCCGGTTCGGTGAAAATCTGTGGCTTGCCCGTGGCCAGCCACTCGGATCTGACGAAACGCCACATCGGCTACATGCCGGAAAATAATCCGCTGCCCGACGACCTGCGCGTTTCGGAGTACCTTTGGTTTCGCGGCCGGTTAAAAGAAGTTCCCCGCGCGAAACTCCGCCACCGCATCGACGAAGTGCTCGAACTCTGCGACTTGAAACGCAACCGACACCGGATCATCGGCCGGCTCTCGAAGGGCAACAAACAGCGCGTCGGCATCGCCGAAGCCATTCTCGCCGAACCCGCCGTCATCATCATGGACGAGCCCACCATCGGGCTCGATCCGCATCAAATTCTCCTTGTCCGCGATCTCATTGCCAGCCTGCGCGGCCGGATGAGTGTGATCATCTCCAGCCACATTCTTCCCGAAATTGAAGTCACCTGTGATCGCGTGCTGATCATTAACAGCGGCCGGATCGTTGCCCAAGGCACGCCCGCCGAGCTTCGCCACGAGATTTTCGGCCACATCAGTTACCGAATTGAACTCGCGGGTGATCCCCTCGCTTTGCCCACGCTGCTCAAGGATATCGAGCCGACGCTCAAGCTCGCGTCCTTGGGGGATTGCGCACCCGATGGATTTTGCGTCGCCACGCTCACGACCGAATTGGCGACCGATCTTGGCGAGAAACTGCTCCAAATTTTGCCGACGAAAGGCTACCGCATTCGGGCCTTCAATAACACGCAGCCTTCCCTCGAAGAGGTGTTTCTCGCCGCCACCCGCCGGAGCTGGGATGCCCGTTTGCCCGATAACGAAAAAGAGAATCCGATGGGCCGGGCGCCATTGCCGAAGTTCTAAGGAAAGACGAAGAAACTAGCCGACTATAAGACTAAATGACCACCGCCACATTCACTTCCCCAGGCCTGGGTGCCTTCGTCTCTTGGTCTCTAGTCCCTTCTTCTCTTGGTCTCTTAGTTCCTTAGTTCCTTAGTCTCTTAGTTCCTTCTTCTCCTCAGCCACCGCCCATGCGTCACTTCACCACCATCATCTCGCACGAGATTCGCTCGCTGCTGTACAGTGCCAGCACGTACATCGCCGCAGTGATGTTCCTGCTGGTCATGGCGTTTATCTTCACCCTGAACTTGGAGGAATACACCAAGTCCGCCCAGGAAACCTCCCTTGCTGCCGAATTTTTCAAAGCTTTTTTTATTCCGGTTCTGTTTATGGTGCCGTTGCTGACCATGCGATCTCTGGCCGAGGAACGCCGTTTGGGCACACTCGAGACCTTGCTGACCACCTCCGTGTCCACGGCCGAAGTGGTGATTGGAAAATTCATCGCCGCCTACCTGATTTATTTGCTCATGTGGGGCTCGACCTTGGGCTTTCATTATATTCTCCACCACTTTTCCGGTGACCCCCGGCTGCTGGCTCCCGGACCATTGATTGGCGGGTATCTTTTTATCGCCGTCAGCGGCCTCCTGTATATCGCCGTCGGCATTTTCGCCAGCTCGCTCACCAGCAGCCAGTCCGTCGCGGCGATATTCACATTCGTGATTCTCCTCGTTCTAACCGTCGGTTTGAACTATCTGGCGACGGCCCCTTTTCTGAATCAGGACACGTTGCACACGGTGAAGACCACGGCGCAATCAGCCCAAGTCTTTGAGCACCTCGCTGACTTCACCAATGGGATCATCGATACCATGCAGATCATTTATTACGTGAGCGGCTGCACCCTGGCACTCATCTTCAGTATTCTCGGCGTCGAATACAAACTCCTCCAAGGCTGACCATGCGTTTCGCCGACAGCTTCCGTGCCGCGCGTTGGGTCCGTCTGATCAACCTGATTTTGCAGGCGGTCTTATTCGTCTCCTTTTTTGCCGGACTCAACTACGTCGCCCGCAAGCACACGTGGCGCTTTGATCTGAGTGAAAATCACCGCCAGTCGCTCTCCCCGGAGACCAAATCGTATTTGAACGAACTCCAGCAAGACGTCCGGGTTATTGTGACGCTGACCGACGACAAGGATAACACGGAGCTCGCCCAAGCCTATAAGGATATCAGCACCCTGCTGCGCGAGTATAACTACACCAGCGCCCGCAATGAACGGGGTCGAATCATGGTGGAATACCTCGACGTGTATCAGAATCGCAAAAAAGCAGAAGAACTCCGGATCGAAGTACCCAACGTCGTGTTGCTCCTGTGTGGTGATAAGCGCCGGGTGCTCCTGCCCTTCGATTTTTATCAAATCAGAAAAAAGGGAAAGGATTACACCCGCGAAGCCTTCAAGGGTGAAGCGACCCTGACCGCCGCGATTTTGGATGTCTCCTCACCCGAGAAAAAGAAAATCTATTTTCTCCAAGGCCATGCCGAACTAAATCCTGATGACGTGAGCGAACGCGGCCTCTCCCAAATCCGCGACGAGTTGCGCAACCGCAATTTCGAAATGGCCTCCCTCGATCTGGCCCAAACCCGCAAAGTGCCCGATGATGCCTCGCTGCTGATCATTGCCGGTCAACAAGGCCGCTATCAACGCGCCGAGGAGGAGCTGCTCCGAAATTATCTTCAGACTCGGGCCGGCCGGCTCATCTGGATGATCGACCCGTGGCGTGATTCCGGACTGGAAAATCTGATTTTCGACTGGGGCGTGCTGGTGTACGACAAACAAATTTACGATATCGATCCCAATGAACAGGATGAGAACAGCAATCTTCGCCTGCGTTACTTTCGCGCCCACGACATCACCCAGAATATCATCAATAACGCGATGCCGGTCATCGTGGGGCCGACCCGGGTGGTGAGCGTGGATATCGGCCGCCCGAAGGACGACGGCCTGACCGTCAACACGCTGATCAACAGTAGTCCCTCCTCCTGGGGTGAAACCAGTTATCGGCTGCGCCACATCAAACCGGAATTCACCGCCGGTGAGGATTTGCGCGATAAGGAAGGTCTCGGCGTTCTGACCGTCTCCGAACGGCTGAAGCCCGCCAATAATCTCCCGCTCAGTATCAAAGGCGGTCGTCTCGCCGTTTTCGGCACCTCCGACTTAGTAACCAACAATCGCATCAGTATTGTCGGCAACCTCAACCTGTTCCTCGCCACGGTGAATTGGTGCGTCGAACGCGACGCTCAACTTAATATCCCAGCTCGACCGATTGAGTCATTCCAGCTCGCGCTCTCCCAGGAACAAATCGCCCAGTTGCGTCTCGGCCTCCTCTTCATCGTACCCGGCGCCGTCGCCCTGCTCGGTTTCATTGTCGCCTGGACTCGCCGCCATTAATCAAATTCTACAGAGCCCGAAGGCTGCATGCCGGCCAGCCACCTCCCAACTCAATCACCCCATCAATCGCTTTTCTCGCCGCCGCGCGCCAGTAACGGAGCGCAGCCACTTCAGCCTTTCGGTCATTTCTCCCTTCAGCCTTTTTTACTCATGCGTACCAAAGTCACTCTCGTTCTGCTTTTCCTGAACGTTGTCCTCTTTTACTACATCTCCCATTTCGAGGGGCCGAGCAAAATAGGCCCGCGCGGGCACAGCGTTTATGGTTCGGAAGTCGCCTCGATCAATTCATTCTCCCGCAAAGACCGGAGCGGCACCGCCCTCCTGCTGGAGAAGAAAATCGGCGATAACTGGTGGTTGAGCAAACCCTACGAATGGCCGGCCAATCGCAACGCGATCAACAGTATCATCAGCGAGCTGCAGCACTTGAACAATGAGACCAGTTTTGCGGTGGACGATCTGCTCAAGAATGGCCGGACCTTGGCCGAATACGGTCTGGCTGATCCTGCGCTCTCTTTTACTTTCATCTCCGGGGGGAAAAGTTACGAGACCAAGGTAGGTGACGCCACCAAAGTAGGCAACCGGCTCTATCTGCTCTCCCCTGATGGGAGCCGCATTCATGTCGTCGGCAGCAGCCTGATCGATAGCATTGGCATGTCCATCGACCGTCTCCGCTCCGAATCAATTTTCAGTATTCCCCCCTTCGAAGTGCGTTCGCTCAGTCTCCAGACCGCCTCGAAAGTCCGCCTGCGCCGTGAGGGCTCACGTTGGATCTTCGAAACCCCCATTCAGGCGCGGGCGAATATCAATGCAGTCGACACCACCATCACGGCGCTCAATGGCCTGCTGGCGCAAAAATTCATCGAAACCCGCGAAGCCGCCGATCCCGCCATCACCGGCCTGTCCGCTCCGGAAATCCGCGTCACCCTCGAAGGCAACGCCCGCCGGGAGACCTTGCTGATCGGACTTCCCGCAATCGATAATACGTCCGCACCCCGGAGTGAAAACGGAACCACCTACATCCGCCCCACTTATTATTTTGCCAAGATCGAGGATAAAACCGCGGTTTTCATCACCGCCCTGCCGGCCAAGCTTCTGACCAATTTACGCAACGCCCAGGAGTTTTTGCGCGACACCCACATTCTCGAATTTGATCCCCGCACGGTCACTGGCATCACGCTCAGTGCTCCCGGTCAGCCCGAGCTATTTCTCCAGCGCCTCGATCCGGTATCCGGCGCCGAGACTTGGCAGTTGATCAACCGCCGTAACACGAGTGGGCAAGCCCCCAAACCAATCGCCGCCGATACCACTCTGGTCACCGAACTATTGCAGAAACTGGAAATGTTTTCGTCCACGAAATTTCTGAGTGACGCCCCGTCTGATGCGGATCGGGAGAACTACGGCTTCAACCGTCCCGAACGGGAAATCACGCTCATGCTGAGCACTGGTGGAGGCCCCCAAGGCAAAGATCCCTCCACGCTCACGCTGCAAATCGGACAGAAACCCGAGGAGCCCGGGGTCGCTTACGCCCGCTTGTCCTCGGCCACATCCCTCTTTCAGGTGGATCCCAGTATTTTGGAATACACCTCGGTTGATCCCCGGCAATTCCGTCGGCGCTTGCTTCGCGACTTGCCCGAAGGTGCCCGCATCACCGGCCTGACTCTGGCCGAAACAGGCACCTCGACGACCAACTACCGCCGACAATTAAAAGACGGTGAAACGTGGGAAAACGCGCTGACCGCCGAACCTGAAGCCCGCCAAAAAGCGTTGATCGCCTTGCTGGCCCAACTTCGGGTTCTCCGCGTCCAACGTTTTGTCGCGGAAACTTTCAATCCCGAACACGCCGACTTAGCCGGCGCCGTGCAGCCATGGAAATTCCGGCTGGAAGCCACCCTCGCGCTCAATGGCGGCAATGGGGCCACGCAAACTTCCACCTCCGTACTCCTGCTCACTGATCGGATCGGCGGCACGACGCAGCTCGCCGGTTCCTCCGAAGAAAACGTCACGTTTGCCCTCACCCAGGAAATGATCGATGCCCTCTTCGCCCTCACCTACGCCGAACAACACGATCCCGGTCCGCCTAAACCAGAGCCAGCCTCGGGCACATAACGCTCATGAAGGAGACGCGGCCCCCCCACACCACCCCTTGGCGTTTCTGTGCTTCGTGCACGGCCACGCTGTTGTGCTGGGCCCTCTGGATCATGCTGGGGGGCACTCTCGCCTGGCAGGGGTTGATCCTCGTTAGCAAAGATCTCACGGTCCCGGATATTATTCTGCGCCGAATCGAGGCCACTTTGGCCGCCGAAAATTATTCCGTCCGCTTTGGTCGCGCGCATCTTGATCCCCACGGCGGGATCCTGTTGGAGAAAGTCCGACTATACTCGCAGGCCTACGAGGAGCCACTGTTGACGAGTGACTTCATTTATCTGCGCAAAAGCCTCTGGTCAATTATCGCCGGCCAACGCCTGCCCGATGTGCTGCGACTCGAAGACGCCACTATTCAGTTGCCCGCCATGCATTCACCGAGTGGTACCGTCGAGCGGTTGCTGCGCGAAGTGAATGCCGAAATTTATTTCACCAGCAACCTCTGGACCGTGGAACGACTCACCGGGAAAATCGGAAGTTTGCCAATCAGCCTCACCGGGAACACAGCGCCCCCGCGTGCTTCATCCGGCAGAACGCTGTCCGTCGCGGAAATCACCCAGCAGTATTTGCAATATGCCCGTCAAGTCGTGCTGGCCTTGCCCGAATTGCAGGCGATCAATCACCCCTTGTTGGCGGTAGCCTGCACCCCCCGGGAAACCGGGGGCATGAACCTGGATTTGGATTTTTCCGCTGCGGCCGTTCACCGCCCCGGAGGCAAACCGGTGGAACTCGGCCCGCTTACCGTCCGCGGTCAATGGGCTTGGGACGGCTTAAAGCCCTTCCCCTTGCTGCTGCAGCTCTCCACGCAAGCCATCACGGGCGAAAACATCAGCGCCCGTGATGTCCGTGCCCTGCTGACCATGGACCCGGGTATCGGCCAGACTTTCCTCGGTCCGGTGCACGGCCAGATGACGGCGACCCGGCTGCAGATCTTGGGGGAAATTCTGCAGGCTCCCGTCATGGCGGGTTCCTATTGGCCGGAACGCGCCGAGTTGGATTTCACCACCGCGTTTAATTCCCATGGCCGCGTTTTAGCTTTCGATGGTTCGGTGGATTTTGCCCAGCGATCCGCCTTCGTGCATTTTTCCGGCACGGTGGAGCCCACCCTCGTCACGGGCTTGCTCACCCGCTACGGACCCAAGCTCGAGCCGTATTTCCGCTTCACTGATCCGCTGGTGCTCAATGCCCGCTTAAAATTAAACGCGGGATGGAAATTCGGCGGAGTGTGGAGCTGGGCCCAAACTGGCCGGCTCGACTCCCATGGCGTCCAAATCACCGCGGCTCGCGGCCGCGCCGAGGTCGACGCCGATCTCAATTTTCTCGCGCAGGATGCCTATGTGGTGGCGGGAGAAAATCTGGCGCGCGGCAGGTACTGGATGAATTTCCGTACCATGGATTATCGCTTCTTGCTTACCGGCCAGATGCGACCGCGAGATATTTCCGGCTGGTTTCGCAGCAACTGGTGGCCGGATTTTTGGAGTAATTTCGCTTTCCCTGCCGCCCCGCCCTCAGCCGATGTCGATGTGCAAGGAAACTGGATTGACGGTCGGGGCATGACTTATTTCGGCAGTGCCGATGCGATCCAGCCCGAGGTGCTCCACGCCGACCTGGAGCGCGCACATGCGCGGATTTTTCTCCGGCCCCAATTCACCCACGCCATGGATTTGCTCGCGGTACGCGCCGGCGGAACGCAGCAAGCCACCGGCTGGTTCAAGCGTACGGCCCAGCCCGGCCTCGCCGCCAACACCGAACTCACCTTCGATCTTACCGGGAACTTCGACGCCCCCACTCTGCAAAAAATCGGAGGAGAAACGGCCGTTACTCTGCTCGCTCCTTTTGCCTTCAACCATCCGCCCCAAGTTCATCTGTGGGGTCGCACCGGCAAAAACAACGGCGTCAGCGAGAGCGACCTGCAATTCACGGGCGCGGTGGCCGGCCCGTTGAAATATTATCACTTCCCGCTCGATCACGTGAGCGTGAGTGGCAATGTCCGCGGCGATACCTTGCAACTCGATCAGATCGATCTGCGCGCCGCCGGCGGCACGGGTCACGGCCAAGCCACCCTCAGTGGACCCGGGAAAAACCGGCTGCTCCGTTTTGAACTTAAAATGAAAGAGGCCGACCTCGCCCGCACGATCCGTGCCGTCGAGGAATTCGAGGCCGAGCGCACCGGCATAAAGAGTGAATCTCTGACCGACAGTAAGTTCATTAAACGCGCTACCGGCGGAAAGCTCGAACTCGCGCTCAGCGCCGAAGGCAACCCCGACACCCCTACGCGCTTAAAGGGCGATGGCACCATCCAATTATCCGGAGCCGAACTCGCGGAAATCAATCTCTTCGGCCTGCTCTCGCAGTTGCTCAGTTTCAGTTCACTTAAACTGGATGCCGCCCGCAGCAGTTTCACCATGGCCAATGGATCAGTTTATTTCCCAGACGTCCGCGTCACCGGCAAGAGCGCCCTGATCGACGCCAAAGGAAGCTTCTCCATCGATTCGAAGAACTTGGATTTCACGGCTCATCTCAAACCCTACGAAGAGACCCGAAATCCGCTCATCGCCCTTGCGAGCATTCTCGTCAATCCACTCACCAGCATGTTTGAGTTGCAACTAACCGGGCCGATTTCCAATCCCAATTGGAAAGTTTCCCTCGGCAGCAGCACCCCGAAAACAATCGCGCCCGAACCGCTCATCGAACCGGCCACGCCGCCCACGGTCCCTGCTTTGTGAGTTGGTTAGTTTAGGTGGACCGCCCGCACCCTCCCGGCGTGAACACCGGTCTGCGGCCATGATTCCTCACTTGCGTCGAAACAAGGGAACCGACCAGTTAATCGCGATGAGCAAACCCGCCTGCCCGGCCTGCACTCTCGACGAGATCCTCAGTCATTCCGAACATTGGGAATGTGCGACCTGCGGCCATGAGTGGCCCAAGGAAATCGCCCCCGCAGCCGCGCGCATCATCAAAGATGCCAATGGCACCCCGCTGACCGAAGGCGACACCGTCGCATTGATCAAGGATCTGAAACTGGGCAGTGGCTCTCAAGTACTGAAAGCCGGCACCAAGGCAAAAAACATCCGGCTGCAAGACGGCGACCACGAGATCGCGTGTAAGATCGAAGGCAGCTCGATGGCCCTCAAGGCGTGCTTCGTGAAAAAAGTCTGAGTCGGCGCCGTCGCGGAGGACGACCGTAAGCCTATTTCTTGGCGGCCGGATTACGGACCAAGGGCATTATTTTTCCGTCGCCGAAATTGGCGAGCAGTACGTCCCCATTGCAGGGATCCCGAATCCGCATTGAGCGAAGGACGGAGGTACGAAGCGCCTTGCCGCTTGATAGAAACGAAGGAGGTCACAGCGTTCGCGGCTGCTACACGCGCAACGGCCGCGCGTGGTAACATCGCTGCGGTGTGAAAAAAATGGCGACGGGCGATGGGCTGCTTCACTGTCTTTGGGTCCGGTACCCCGGAGTACGCACCGGCTTGGTTGGGAAGTGGCGCGGGTCTCCTGACCCGGGAGGAAGGGGATCACCGATCAGGAGACCCGTGCCCCGACTGAGGCGAGGAATGATGGTAAGCCTTATTGGTTTGATCAAATGTCCCGGAGCTCGCTCCCGCGATCTTTACGCTTATGCGGCAGACGATAAAATATTCAACGATTCCCTCCATAGCCAAGTCCCCCGCGGAATGGAGACACAGACATCTTGATCCCAGCACGTGGAGCGAGCAGGCACGAGGAAACGAGCTGAATCTGTAAGGGCGATGGGTGTCAGGTGCGGCCGTTGCCCTCAACGGCCACGGGGAAGCCGGAGTGAAGTAGCGTTTGAGCCGCAGGCGAAAGCGCGGTGACTTACGGCCCCGTTTTCGGGCTGCGCCCTCAAACGAGGCGACACGCACACAGCAAAACCTCCCACACGGATCGGGAGACCGGTGCCACAATCACGTTAGGCTCCGCGCTCTCCGCGTCCTCCGCGTTAAATGTATTTTATCCCGATTCGCGGCCGAGTTGAGCTCACCCGAATTCCTCGGGGTCTGGATGTCTGAAACAAGGGAGCCTTAACCGGTGGTTAGTTGTGGCTCAATGGAATCTGCTCCATGCAACGAGGCCTAGTGAATAGAATGACGGCCCAAGAGAACGACCTCACCAAACAAGATTTTGCCGGAGCGGCTTGGGATGTCATCAGGCGATCAGCTCATCTTTTTTCTGGCGACACAACCCTCCGACTTCAGTCCTCCAACCCGGCAATAGTGAGCGACTGCCCATTATCCTTCGGGCCCAACTGCAAAAGGTATGGAGCGGCGACTTGGGCCCAAGCATCCGCTTTCGGATAGCGGGCCGCTTCCCCACTCCAGCACTGGCGCAGCATGTCCGTGTCGATCACCCCGGGATTAAGGGGCACGGCCGCCATGCCCGCGGGCAATTCCTGGGCGAGCGATTTGGTGAGGCCTTCGATGGCAAACTTACTCGCGCAATATGGCGCCACTTCGGGAGAGGTGCCGCGCCCCCAACCAGAACTCAACGTGACGATCACGCCCGTCCCACGCGCAATCATCGGTGGCACAAAATGCCGGATCACCGCGGCGACGCCTTTGACGTTTACGTCGATCAGTTTATTGAATTCACCTGCGGGCACTTTCCACAGCGGCGCGGGATTGTTCATCAACGCGGCATTGCAGATCAAAATATCCGGAACGCCGTGGACGCCGGTGACCTTCTCGGACCAGAGGGCGACTTTGTTTTCGTCGGTCACATCCACGACGGAAAAATCATGCGGGGCGGGATGCGTGAAACGCATATCAAGAATATCGACGCTGCGACCGCAGCCGATGACGGTGTGGCCGTTTCTGATGTACCACTCAGCCAAGGCCCGTCCGAGGCCCTTGGTGACACCCGTGATGAGGATTTTCATAGAGGAAAGTAGTGAGAATCGAGTAACGGGTAGCGAGGCGAAAATCAGCCCGCGCCATAACCAGCAATGAGCCAACCGAGCAGGCCAAATAAATTTGTCAGCCCGGTCAGTAGTCAGCCGGTCTAGCCGCGACCACTTTAGTCAGCGGAATCCATTTGCCAATCAAGCTGGTTGTCGAGATGCAGAGTCCTTTCGCTCTAAAAATCATGGATCACCTCACCGTCGGCGAATACTGGAACAAGAACGCCGAGGCGTGGACAAAACTGGCCCGCGCGGGCTACGATGTTTATCGTGATCAACTCAACACGCCGGCCTTTCTGGCCAGTCTGCCGCCCGTCGCCGGTTTGCGTGGTTTGGATATTGGTTGCGGCGAAGGTCATAATACCCGCCAAATCGCGCGCCTCGGCGCGAGCATGGCTGCGCTGGATATTTCCGAAGTATTCATCCGCCACGCCCGGGCCGAGGAAACCCGCGCCCCGCTGGGCATCACTTATCACCAAGGCAGCGCGATCAAGTTGCCGTTTGTCGAAACGGAGTTCGATTTCGCGACAGCCTTCATGAGTGTGATGGATATCCCCGAAACCGAACGCGTGCTCGCCGAAACCTATCGGGTGCTCCGCCCCGGAGGGTTTCTCCAATTCTCCCTCTTGCATCCGTGCTTCAATCCACCGCATCGCAAGAACTGCCGTGATGAGGCTAACGTCACCTACGCCATCGAGGTGGGCGATTATTTCATCGATGCGCGCGGGCGGATTGATGAGTGGACCTTCGGCGTCGCGCCCCAAGCCGTGCGCGGGCAAATGCAGAAATTCCGAATTCCGCGTTTTCATCGCCCCATCAGCCAGTGGTTCAATCTTCTCGTCGCAACCGGTTTCACCATCGAACGGGTCGAAGAACCCACCCCGAGTGATGAAACGGTGCGCCACTGGCCAGTGCTGCAAGAAGCCCAAATCGCCCCGAACTTCCTGCATCTTCGAGTCAGAAAACCGCTCGTCATGAGTGGGAATGCGGAGATTTGATCTAACGACCGGACGGCAGGAGTCCTTCCTTCATTTCGCCGAGGACATTTTTTCTGCCCACTGTTTTGTGTTTCAATGCCGGTGCAGTCACGCCATCGATCAGCCATGCCATTCACTTCCCTCGGCCTTTCTGCGCCGCTCCTCCGGGCCATCGCCGACCACGAATACGACGCCCCCACGCCCGTGCAGGCGGCGGCGATTCCGGCCGTGTTGCAGGGGCAAGACGTCTGGGCCTCGGCGCAAACCGGCTCAGGCAAGACCGCCGCGTTCGCCTTGCCCCTTTTGCAACTCCTGTCGATCAGTCCGCGGCCACGCGGACGATTTGTCCGCGCCCTGATCCTTGCGCCCACACGCGAGCTCGCCGCGCAAATCGCGGATTCGATTCTCGCCTACTCACGGTTTCTACCCGAACCGATCAAAACCTTGGCCATCTTCGGCGGCGTTTCCCTCAACCCGCAGATGATGGATCTCGGCGGCGGCGCCGATATCATCGTGGCCACACCGGGCCGTCTGCTGGACCTGATCGACCATCATGCGGTTTCCCTCTCTGCCGTCACCACGCTGGTCCTCGACGAGGCCGACCGCTTACTTGATCTCGGATTCACCGATGAGGTCAACCGCATCATCGCGCTGCTTCCGGCTAAACGCCAGAGTCTGCTTTTCTCCGCCACGTTTCCGAGCGCCGTGCAAAGTCTCGCCGCCGCTCTGCTGAAAAAACCGGTACGCATCGATGTGCCGACCGAACCCGCCACGGCCCCTGATATCACTCAGCGCGCCATCGAGGTCGATCCGCCGCGCCGCACTCAATTACTCCGGCACCTGATCCAGGAAAACAAATGGCCCCGCGTCCTCGTCTTCGTTGCCACGAAATACGCCACGGAGCACGTCGCTGAAAAACTCCGCAAGGCCGGCATCGATGCGGTCGCGCTGCACGGCGAGCTGAGCCAAGGCGCCCGCACTCAGGCCTTGGCCAACTTCAAAACCTCGAAAATTCAAGTCCTACTCGCCACCGATCTCGCGGCCCGCGGTCTCGACATCGCATCATTGCCTGTCGTCGTTAACTTTGATCTGCCGCGTTCCGCCTCAGACTACACGCATCGCATCGGCCGCACCGGTCGCGCCGGCGAGAGCGGCCTCGCGATCAATTTCATCAGCGCCGGCACGCATGCGCATTTTCGCCTCATTGAGAAACGCCATCGCCTCGCGATTCCCCGCGAGCAGATCACGGGTTTCGAGCCCGGTGAAGGGGAAGTCCCGTTGCCGCCGCCTTCGACCGGTGGCATCAAAGGCAAACGCAAGAGCAAGAAAGACAAACTCCGTGAAGCCGCCGGTTTGCCGCCCACGACGCCGTTGTCGCCCGCGGTGCGTGAATCACTCCAGTCTGGCGTACGTCCAGGCAAACTTGTCCGACCAACCGAGCCCGCCGAACCCGGGGAACTCTTTCCTTGGTGCCCAAGCCAGACTGGCGTGCGGCACCCGCATTGATCAGACGGCAGGGCGCGATATCCTTACCGTCTCAGGTGGTTTTAAAACGGGCAGGATAAACCGCTTATCCCAAGCAGACTGATTTATTAGCGTGCCTCGTTTGACCAAGCACCAAGCTTGTGCATGGTCAAATCCATGAACTTCCCTCACCTCACCGGCACTTTCCCCTCTGTCGCTGTTGGACTGAAGTCCACGACCAAGTTGAACAACGGCGTGCTCATGCCTTGGTTTGGGCTCGGCGTATTTCAAGTGCCCGATGACGCCGATGCGGCCAAAGCAATCCGTACGGCGCTCGATCTTGGCTACCGGCACATCGATACTGCCGCTCTCTACCGCAACGAACGGGGCGTCGGCCAAGCCGTGCGCGCGAGTGGCCTTCCTCGCAGTGAAATCTTCGTTACCACCAAAGTATGGAACGACGATATTCGCGCCGACCGCATCGAAGCCGCCTTTGAGGAAAGCATGCGCAAACTCGGACTCGATTATCTCGACCTTTATCTCCTGCACTGGCCGATCAAGGGGAAACATCGATCAGCATGGCTCACCATGGAGAAGTTGTACCGCACTGGCCGCATCAAGGCCATTGGCGTCAGCAACTACATGATTCCCCATCTCGAAGAACTGTTGCCCACGGCCGAGATTCTCCCGGCGGTGAACCAAATCGAATTTCATCCTTATCTGCAGAGCAAACCGCTCCACCAGTATTGCCGTGCCCGTGACATTCGTCTCACCGCGTGGAGTCCACTCATGCAAGCTGGACCGGTGTTAAAAGATCCCGTGCTCACTGAGATCGCGAAAAAGCATGACAAATCAGTCGCCCAAATCGTCCTGCGCTGGGATCTGCAGCTTGGGGTAATCACGATTCCCAAGTCAGTCCATGCCCAACGCATCGCCGAGAACGCCGCACTATTCGATTTCGTCTTAACCACGGAAGAAATGAGCGCCATCGACGCCCTTGATCGCAACGAGCGCCACGACGCTGATCCGTTCACGTTTAAGTTTTAGTTTTAGGTTTAGGTTTAAGCCGTATTTTTAGAGTGAAGGAGCCTGTTTATCGGCGCAGGATACTTGTACTGGTAGGGCGCGTTAACCTTAACGCGCCGCCACTGGCCCCGACGGGTTAAGCATATCCCGCGCTAGTGATAACGTCAGGTACTACAGCGATTTTTCATGAGACCTCAAAGGAGAGATACTCATTTATGCCTAACGAAATTCGAAACCTCACGGCTTGCGCAGTTCGCGCTGAGACCGGCTCGCCTCGTGGCCGGGCACATACATGTCGCGCCAAGTCAGTCCTATTTTTTTCTGCCTGGCCAGCGGATAGGACCAGTCGCCGTAGTCAGCCGCACTGGTGTTGTTGGTGCCGATGGTGAATTTCGCGCCCGCTGCTTTCGCCAACCGAATAAATTTTTCCGAAGGCAGTTTGTAACGGGCGTTGATCTCAATTGCCACGCCGTGTTTTACCGCAGCGGCGATAATCCGCTGCATCCGCTCTTCCGTCCATAACTCATCGTAACGCGGGGCAATGACCTCCGGCAAAAAAGTTGGGTTAACATAAATGTCGATTGGTTCGGTCACGATGATCTGCACGGCCTGCGCGGTGCATCTTGAGACCCGTGCCACTTCCCAATCACGTCAGGTTCCGCGCTCTCCGCGTTAAAGGTATTTTATCCCGATTCGCGGCGGAGTTGAGCTCACCCTAATTCCTCGGATCAGGATTGCTCATCCTCAGGTGGAATCCGTTCCCTGAGATCGGCCGCTCCCCCGCTCTGCGGCACGAGGCGAATGTTGGAAAAACGAAATATCCTCAATCGGGAATCCCCCTTTTCCTCCTCCGAAAGTTCTGCGCATTCTTCGTGCTACAATCTCCCCGAGATCGGACCGCCATCTCTCACTCAATACGCCACGTCGCGACAGCGGGCTTCGAGTTTGGCGATGATGGCGTGCTGATGCTCCTGCGACAACACCGCCGGCCCACTGGGCAAATATTTCTCGAGTGCCTTCGGGTTAACGACCCGGCACCGGCGTGGCTCGCGCGAGGGTTTCATCTCCACCCACCAACCAGGCAAGGCGAGAATCGGCGCAACCGTCACCAACTCGCCAATCTCACTCCGCAGTGTAGCCTCGAGCCAATCCGCATTGCGCTCCGTCTGCTCAAGGCCGTGATTGTCTTCCCCCCAAGGCCAGACCAAGGCATGTCCGTCAAAATAAACCTTATGATCATCGAAACCCGGCCGCGCCCCACCCTTCCGGCGCGTTTTCGTCTCGATGATAAACACGCCGTTTGAACCTACGGCGACATGATCGAGATTGAAGGCCTGACCGTTGTTCAGTCCCGGCACGTCATGAAAAATCCGCCAGCCCAACGCCTTCAATGGCTCCAGTTGTTCCGCCACCACCCGCTCGCCGAAGTAGCCGAGATAACGATTGCCGATCTCGGAGGTTTTGCGCGCGAACCATCGGGCCGAGGCATAAAAAGTAGCGATCACGCCCAAAAAAGTAATGCCGGCACCCACCGGTTGAAGCGACAAGGGCAACAACAACGTCGCCGAAAGCAGGCTGATCGTCACAGTGACTGGTACGAGCGCCGCGAGCAAAAGCCACAGGAGTGAATCTTCCTCCAATTTCCGCACCAGCCTGAGTTGCGTCTCACCCGGAGCACGCAGCAGTTTGAGGTCTTCCCCAAACGGCAGCCGCATTTTTCGCCGACGCTTCTGTTGCCAGATCAAGGCCGCGACGCAGCCGGCAAAGAGCGCCAAGTAGAGCAGGACCATCAATTCGTTTTTCCAAGTCATGGGGTAGGAGAGAATGAAACCAACGGCGGGGGTAGAAACGAGTGACACCCAACTCATCGCGCCCGTCAATCCTCGGATAGAAAACGTCCCGACTTGAAGGCCGATATTTCGCCATCAGGGCGGCGGAGCGCCAACGCCCTAAGCCGATTCGCTCAAACCTGGCCGCGCAGTTTCTTCCAGAAATCAAGGCAACGTTGGGCCGTCTCGAACTCCGTGAAACGGCTGCCTTCCTGCTCCATGAGATAAAATTCCACGCCCCCAACCGATTCGGCCGCCGCCATGATCTCGGACCATGGTGAAATGCCTTCGCCGAACAAGACCCGGTAGCTCTTCTCCGCTTCGCGGGTGCCGGGAGCCCAATCCTTCAGGTGAACGCTCCTGATCCGACCGGGATTCGCCTTGATCCAAGCGAGGGGATCCGCGCCCGCCTCCATGCACGTGCCGACATCGAATTGCAGCACGAATTCTTTCGGCGTGTTCGCAGCGATCACATCCATGACGCGTTGCCCACCTTCAAGCGGAGCCCATTCCGTTTGGTGATTATGAAAACCAGCGGTCAATCCATGCGGCAGCAATTGGGTGACCGCCGTCGAGAGTTGCCCGCAAAGAGTTTTCCATGTCTCCAGATTCTTCGGGTCACGACCCGCACTGGCGAGGATGAGATGTCGGGCACCGATAATTTGGTTCAATTCGATTGCTTTGGCCATGCCCTCTCCGGGGGTGAACGACTCGAGCTGATTGTGCGTGGAGTAACAGCGCAGGCCGAGGTCATCCATCAGACCGCGCACTTCCTTCGCGTAAATCGGAGTCCAGCTATAGTAAGGCGAATAAAATTCCACGGCCTCATAACCAATCTTTGCCACCTGACGTAGCGTGCCCGGGAGATCGCGGGCGAGTTCGCCTCTCACGGAATAGAGTTCAAGACCGATGGGATATTTCTTGGTCGGCTTCATGGTAGGTGCAACGGCAGGAACGGTGGATTCAGTGGCCGCCAGCGCACGGTTCGCCAGCATAGCTGCCGGCACCATGCCGGAAAAGGCGATAAATTTGCGCCGTGATAGTGCCGAGCTGTCAGGGCTGAGTGGGGTCATGCTGGCAGCTAAGCCATCCTCCCACGGAATTGCAAGCGAGCGCCCAACCCGGCCTTTACACTCCCGAAATTACGCCATGATCTCCTCGATTCACCCCAGCGGTGCAGCGTCGGGCGACTGCAATTCGTCGCGAGTGATGGTCAGAGTCCGCGCTTGCTCACAGCGCTTCTTCGCCTTCTCCACGCCCACCGCATCCAGTCCGAGAGTGTTAGCGACGGCGAGCACCGTACCCACGCCACAAAACGGATCAAAAATGATTTTTGCACCCACTTGATCACGCGCAAAACGCACCGCGTGTCCCGCCGCCCGCACGCCCATCGCCCGCACCCACGGCAATCGGCCTGCATCAATGATCACGTCAGGTATGGACAGAACATCCGGACACTTCATCGCCCGGGAAACCGCAATCAGATGCGTGTAGCCCGGCCGGCCCATCGTGAGCATGCCGGGGGGACGCCGACAGACTACTTTGTGAAAGAGCACCTGCGCCCCGGCGTCTTCCGCCGCGCGGATCACCAACGCACCTTTGTCGATCCAGATTCCGTCGCGCTTGATATCCGATTGGAAGAACATCGCCGCACTCTCTGCGGGCACCGAATCGACCACCAGTTTCACCGCGTCGATAAACCACGCCCGCCAGACGGCCAGCGCCAGACCCACCTCCGAAACATCCGGCAACGATGTCACCGCGCACACGTCGCCCATCCGGCCCCGTTCCTTCATCCAAGGAATAGCATCGGCGCAGTACACTGCCCGCCGAGGGGAGGGCAAACTTGTTGGTTGGATAGTGGTGATTTGATTCAGCCAAGCATAGCGCCGCAAGAACGTCAGGTTATTTTTATTTAGTGAACGACGTCGGGTTGATTTAACCGAAAATCAACCACCGATTGAGGATCGCGCAATCGACTGCCGCGCCGAGGGCGAGGCGGCTCCCACCCGATGCACTCACGGCGGATTGAAATGGAGCCGCGGCGCCCTCGCCGCGGTTGCCTTGCCTCGTCCGGCCATTCGGCGAGCCTCAATAACCTGATCTGGCGGTAGCTGGTGGAGCTCACCCCACGAGAAAACATCGAGTGCCACGAGAGATTCCACAGTGCTTGATTAAGCTTTCCAGAAATAAAATTCCCGTTACGCAAGAAGGCTGTGCACTGGATCTGTAGCTCAATTGGATAGAGCACTTGGCTTCGAACCAAGGGGTCGGGGGTTCGAGTCCCTCCAGGTCCACCAGCCTTCTCGCAGAACGCTAAATAGGGTCACCTATTGAAGCTAATACTGATTGAGACCAATTCATTTGGAACTGTTCTTACCTTCACCACTTCGGTACTTGAAACGACGGTGACGCGACATCTGCGTATTTCATCCTCCTGAAATCCGATGAACCCCACTCAACTCGAAAAGGTCCATCGGTTCCGCGCTTTGCATACCGCACCTGGCGCGTTCGTCATTCCCAATCCTTGGGACGCCGGCTCGGCGAGAATGCTGGCAGGGCTGGGATTTTCCGCGCTCGCGACCTGAGCTACGCCGCTGCTGGCACGCTCGGGCGGCGCGACTATGGGCTCACTCGTGAACAAGCGCTGGCCAATGCCCGGGCCATTGTCGACGCGACCGATCTGCCGGTCTCTGCGGATTTGGAAAATGCTTTTGGCTACTCGCCGGAGAGCGTCATGGAAACGATCAGGCTCGCAGCCGCCGCCGGACTGGCCGGTTGTTCGACAGAAGACGCCGCAGGCGGGACCGTGCCCTAAGATCTCTCGCTCGCCACCGAGCGCCTCGCCGCCGCCGTACAGGCGGCGCGCGCCCTGCCCTTTCCCTTTGTGCTGACTGTCCGCGCCGAGAATTACACTCGGGGTCGGGCGAATCTCGACGACACCATCCGCCGCCTGCAAGCCTACGAAAAAGCCGGGGCCGACGTGCTGTTTGCACCCGGTCTGCCTGATCTCGCTTCAATCCGCACCGTCTGCGCCGCAGTGTCGAAACCCGTCAACGTTGTCGGCTCGATGCAAGACGGCAAATTGAGCGTGGCCGAGCTCGCCGCCGCTGGGGTGAAACGCATCAGCCTCGCCGCCGCATTCTACCGCGCCGCGATGCCCGGCCTCCGCGACGCCGCCCGCGAAGTCCACGAGAAAGGCACCTTCAGCTTTGCCGCGCGCACCATGTCGTCGCCGGAGTTCAATGAGTTTATGCAAAGTGTGAGTCACTGCGGCCTTCTCCTAAATGGTCCCTCGGAACGAAGGACGCGCACGGATCGTACGAGAAATACGCCCTACACCGTGGCCTGAAATCCCCGTTCCATTGTCCTCATCCACGGCGATCACCTCGCCCGCGTCTTGTTCATGGAGCAACTCACGCCCAAGGCCTGAAAGCCATGCTCCTCGACCCCTCGGAAAATTCTCTGCTCCTGCACCAAACGCGTCCTCCGCCACAACCGCAACGCCTGTCAACATCGCCTGAACCAAATCCATTCTTTGTCTGAATACCGACGAGTCTTTCCGTGGCATAGTACCTCGAGCTTATGTGCGTATCCCACAATTATCGAGCAAGTGTAAGCGATCCTATGGCAGAGAGTGTCCGCGAAGATATGGCAGCGTGCCTCCGGGCCTGTGGGATTTGGGGACGGATTGGTTGCGTGGCCCGGGTCTCCGCCCCGTGGAGTGCTCCCCGTAGGTTGCGAGTTTGTCTCGTTCTGCTGGCCAGCAGAATAGCGCGACGAGCACGCTACCTACCACGCAGGCGGCCGTCATTCTCGGCAAGCCTTCGTCAAGCCTACGGCACGGCCAGCGCCTGCCACTACGTAGCCGCGAATGGATTTTGCCGTCAGTCCTAATGCCCCGATCCAAACCAGCCCGCCCTTGATCCCGAGAAATTCCCGATCAATCTGCCCTCATGAAGAGCAACGTGAAAGCTTTTCCAGTGAAACGGACGCGCGCCCGCAAGTCCGGCAAGACGGTCCTCAACGGGAAAAAGTCGAGATCATGGAAAGGTTTCTCACCCGAGTTTTGCGGAATAATGGCCGGGCCCAGCGATCTTTCGATGCGCGAAGGCCTGTCTCGTGGCTAGTCCGCGCTACATTTTCGCATCGAAGCCGGTACAAACCGCTGGCGCTTTATCCAGCGCCGTAGCTCTTGGGCCTGCGAGGCACCACAAAACATACTGATGGTTAAACATGACTTCATGGCGAAATAGAATGGAGCCGCCTTTGTCTTTCGTAGATAGATTTGGCCCAAGTCAGCAGATTGTTCGTATGATATTTCGAGTAAGTCACCCCAGTTTCGCGAGCCGCGCTGACACATCCGCACGCAGGCGGTCGATGTGGGCGAGCGTGAAGTCGGCGACGCTCAGCGTGGGGTCGTTTACGAGCGGGGTGAGATCCATGGCCCACGTGATTCCCTGCATGCGGTCGATCGCGTGTGAATTGTGAAAGGTCGCGTTGGCCGTACGCCGACCGAGCGTGGCGAGATCGTAACGCTTGCCTCCACTGATCTGAGAGGCAAAGGCCGCGAGTTGTTTTTGCGCAAGGTCGACATGACGGCCCGCATCGAGTGCGACTTTGTCAGTGTCCACCAGCCAGTCGAGGTCCCGCCAGACTTCGCAGCCGAGAACCTGTTTAGGCCGATGCTCTCCGGGAATTGCACGCAGCGCTTCAATGCACCGTAAGAAAAGGGCGACATGGGTGTCGTGCTTGTCGGCGGGATTGTGAAGATACAGCACTTCAGGCCGGCAGACGCTGAAAATGCTGAGTAAATCTTCCGCGACGCCAGGGTGATGGGGTTGCTTCACATCCGAACTGGGATGTCCGAGTTGGATTTGGATCAGGTAGCGGCCGAGATCGGCGGCTTGCCGTTGCTCGCGACGACGCACCGCCTGCATCTGGTCATCGGTCACGTTGGCAAATTCTCCGGTGCGCGGAGAACCCGCTCCATCCGTTACAATCACGCCACCAAAGGATTTCTCTCGTTGATCAAGCGTCTCAGAAATTCCCGCGTGCGCCATGATCTCGATATCGTCCTGATGGGCGGCCACGCAGAGATGAGTGACCCGGTGCAGGGCCTCGGCGGGCAGCATACGGTGTCGGCTTGCTGGAAGGTAGATTTCAGCGTTAAGACGGGAAAATTTCATTTAAAGAAAAGCGCTGATCTCAGTCAGGCGTCAGCGGGTTGAGATTTAAAAGGATGGGCGCTCACTCAAGTAAGCAACTGCACGATGCGAACAATGGGCAGAAAAAGGGCAATCACGATGGTACCGACCACCCCGGCCAGCAGCAGAATCAGGAGAGGTTCGATCAGCGAGCTGAGGCCCGCCACGGCGTTGTCCACCTCGTCATCGTAGAGATCGGCGATTTTCCCGAGCATGGCCGGGAGTTGTCCGGTGTGTTCGCCGACATCGATCATGCTCGTGACCATCGGCGGCAAGACCTGTGTATGCTCCAGTGAGCGGGCGACGGGCTCCCCTGCTTTCACCTGTTCATGGACCGCGCCCAATGCGCCCGCCACCCGGGCGTTGCCACACGTGTCGCGGGTGATGAGCAGGGCCGGCAAAATGGCCACACCACTCGAAAGCAGCGTACCAAGCGTGCGCGTGAAACGGGCGACGAGTGATTTGAGGATCAGATCGCCAAAGAGCGGGAGCCGCACCATCAGGCCGTCGATCAACTGGCCACCCCGCCGGGATTTTCTAAAGAAAACGAAGCTGAGCCACACCCCCAGCAGCAGCGCCAGCACGAGGGGATAATGCGCTTTCACGAAATCGCTGGCGGTCAGCACGGCCTGGGTCAGCGGCGGTAACGGCGCGCCCTTGAGCAGATCGGAAAAAATCTTTTTGAACTGCGGCACGACGAATACCAGCAAGCCGACCAGAATGACGAGCGCCACCGTCATAACGACCAGGGGATAAACCATCGCCGCCTTCACCTTGCCGTGAAGTTGCAGACTCTTTTCCATGAAACGCGCCTGCCGATCCAACACCGCATCGAGCAAACCACCCGCTTCACCCGCCTTGATCATGCTGATGAAAAGCCGGTCGAAGACGCGGGGATGTTTTGCCAGTCCATCGGACAACGTGCCGCCGGACCGGATGTGCTCGGCCAGCGCATAGATATTTTCCCGCCAGACAAAATTGCGCTCGTGCTTAGCCAGCGTTTCCAGCCCGCGCAGCAACGGCATGCCGGCCCGCAATAACGTGGAGAGCTGACGGGTGAACAGCATGAGCTCGCGCGGCTTGACCGGCCGGAGAAAAGGCCAACTGAACGCGAAGGGGTTTCCCGTCGAAGTCGCGGCGGGGGCGTTTTTGGTTTCGCTAATGCCCGTCGGGAAAAATCCCCTCGACTTCAGTTCGGTGCTGGCGCTCTCCAAACTTGCCGCGATGAGTATGCCTTTTTTTTCGACACCACCGGAATTGATCGCTGTGAATGAGTAATGGGCCATGGGGATGATTTACTCGTTGAGTGAATCGAAATCACGTGTAACGGGCAACTTCTTCCAGTGAGGTTTCGCCAGCGAGCATCGCGCGCACGCCGGCCTCGCGCAGCGATGTCATTCCGAGGGCGGACGCTTTTTCGCGAAGCTGCATCAAGGAAGCGCCGGACACGATCAGATCGCGGAGCGCGTCGTTGATCGGCAGATACTCGAAAATGCCGAGGCGTCCGCGATAACCGGTGTGATAACAGGAGGAACATCCTTGGCCCGCATAGCAGGTCTTGCCGTGAAACGCGGCAGGATCGAAGCCCAACTGGCGCAACGCTCCTGCACTCGGGACGCGCTCCGATTTGCAATCAGGGCAGATGCGCCGGAGCAACCGCTGCGCGAGCACAGCCTCCAGCGTCGAGGCCAACAGAAACGGCTCGATGCCCAGATCGAGCAGGCGCGTCACCGCTCCCGGAGCATCATTGGTGTGGAGCGTACTGAGCACGAGGTGGCCGGTGAGCGAGGCTTGGATGGCGATCTGCGCGGTTTCCAAGTCGCGCATTTCGCCGACCATCACGATGTCGGGATCTTGTCGCAGGAACGAACGTAGCGCGCGGGCGAAAGTCAGGCCGGCCGCGTAGCTGACCGGCACCTGCATGATGCCGTCGATTTCGTATTCGACGGGATCTTCGACCGTCAGAATTTTCACCCCGGGTTCGTGCAGGGTTTTCAGGCAACTGTAGAGCGTGGTGGTTTTGCCTGAGCCGGTCGGACCCGTGATGATGATCAGGCCGTGCGGACGGCTCAGCGCGGCGCGTACGCCGGTTTCTATGGGGGCGGGCAGGCCGAGTTGCGCCAACTCCAGTGCCAACGCGGCTTGATCCAGCACGCGCAGCACCACGCTTTCGCCAAATTGGGTGGGCAGGGTCGAGACGCGCAGATCAACGGCGCGACCGGACACGTTTAACTTGATCCTGCCATCCTGCGGCAAGCGGCGTTCCGCGATGTTAAGATGAGCGAGCACCTTGAGTCGCGAGATGATCGGGAGCGCGAGCGTCTTGGGCGGCGGCGCGAGTTCGCGCAAAGCCCCATCGACGCGGCAGCGAATCTTGAATTCATGCTCGAAGGGTTCGAAGTGAATATCCGAAGCGTGATCCTTGATGGCCTGAGTCAACACGACGTTCACATAACGGATGATGGGAGTCTGCCCGGCCAACTGTTCGAGATCGGCCTCGGCCAACGTTTCGGTTTCAGCGCCGGGTGCGATGGCGGTCACCAATTCCCGCGCGAGCTCGGCCACCGAATATTCTTCCTCGCCATAGTGCAGTCGGATCAGCGCGGCAACCGCATCGGGATCAGCCACGGTGACCCGCACCTCGCGTTCCAACACGAAACCGAGATCGCCGACCAAGTGCGAATTAAAGGGATTGATCGCGAGCAAGGTGATGGAAGCAGCGTCCGCCTCCAGCGGCGCAACCCCATAGGAACGGGCCAACCCGCCATCGAGCAGCGCGAGGGCTGGGGCGGGTAATTTCGTCGGAATATTCCCGGTATAGGCTACGCCCAAAAAGCCAGCGACCGCGTGAAGCAATTCGGGTTTATCAATCAACCCGAGTTCCAGCAGCACCGCGGCAAAGGAGCGACCGGTGGCCCGATGCTCCTCTTGCGCGAGTTCCAGTTGAGCCCGATCAACTAAGCGGCGCTCAAGGAGCAGATCAAACACCGTCTGATCATGTCCGGCAAACATCCGCAGGAGGGGTCGTCAAAGATTCCGGAGCTTGAAGCCGAGACTGGTGAGCTTGGCGCGCATGCCCTCGGTATCCTGAGCTTTGTCCACCGCTTCATCCGGATCGATCAGTTCGGTGTTCACCAAGCTCAGTAAATGCGTGTCGAGCGTGATCATGCCGAGATTGGCGCCCGTCTGAATATCCGAAGTGATCCGGAAAGTTTTATTGTCGCGGATCAGCGAGGCGATCGATGAGGTGTTGACCATGATCTCGTATGCCGCGATGCGGCCGCCACCGTTCTTTTTGCACAAGGTCTGGGAGATGACGCCAACAATGGAGGTCGAGAGCTGGGTGCGGATCATCTCTTTCATGTTCGCCGGGAAAGCATCCACGATACGATCAACGGTCTTCGCCGCACTGTTGGTGTGCAGCGTCGCAAACACTAAGTGTCCCGTCTCCGCCGCGCTGATGGCCGCCTCGATCGTTTCCAGATCGCGTAACTCGCCGACGAGAATCACATCGGGATCTTGCCGCAACGCGCGCTTGATCGCCTCGGCGAAGTTCGGCACGTCCTGGCCGATCTCGCGCTGCGTCACGACGCAGCGCTTGTGGCTGTGAAAATATTCGATCGGATCCTCGATCGTGATGATGTGGCCGTCGCGGTTCTCGTTGATGAAATTAACCATCGAGGCGAGCGTCGTGGATTTGCCCGAGCCTGTCGGGCCGGTGACGAGCACAAGGCCACGTGGGCGATAGAGCAGCTCCTTGATCTTATCGGGCAGACCGATCTGCCGGAGATCGAACATGTGATTGGGAATCTGCCGGAGCACGAGGCCGTAGTTGCCCTTGGACTTGAGCACGGAGACGCGGAAACGAGCCCGCTCTAAAAAGGCGAAACCGAAATCGGTGCCGCCGTGGAGCTTCACGTTTTGCACGTGGGCATCAGGCGTGATGGCGAGCATCAGTTTCTCGGTGTCGAGCGCGGTCAGGATCGGGCCGTCGATCGGCGTCATGCTGCCGCGCAGGCGGAGCGTGGGCGGAATGCCGACTTGCAGGTGGAGATCCGAGCATTTTTGGTCAACGACCAGCTCGAGGAGATCATTCATGTCGTAGCTCATAGCGATAATGGGGGTCGGGATTAATCGATATCTCCAACAGTCACGGAAGCAACCTCGGCGATTGTGGTCTGTCCAGCAAGGACTTTACGGATGCCATCGTCCCGGAGCGTGCGCATGCCCCCCTCTTTTGCCCTCTGGCGCAGCTGGGCGGCACTGGTATTTCCGTACACCAATTCGCGCATATTATCATTTACTAAAAATATCTCAAAAATTCCGAGCCGCCCGCGAAACCCGGTTCCGTGACACGCCGAGCAGCCTGCGCCCTCGGCGAATTGCGCCCCGGAAATTTGCGCCCCGGTCAGGCCCAGCGCCTGTAATTCCCGTGGCGCGGGTTGATAGGCGCGCTTGCAATGCGGACAAATCCGCCGGACCAGCCGCTGCGCGAGACTCGCCCGCAACGCTGCGGCGACGAGGAAGGGTTTCACCCCGATATCCAGCAAGCGCGCGACCGCACCCGGTGCGTCGTTCGTATGCAGCGTACTCAAAACAAAATGCCCGGTAAGCGCGGCGTTGATCGCCATATCGGCGGTTTCCCGATCCCGAATCTCGCCCACCATCACGATATTCGGCGCCTGCCGCAGCATGGCCCGCAACGCCGTGGCGAAAGTCATCCCGATCTCCGCACGCACCGGCACTTGATTCACGCCGGAGAGCTGGTATTCGATCGGATCCTCCACGGTGATGATTTTGCGATCAGGATGGTTGAGATGATGCAGGCAACTGTAGAGCGTGGTGGTTTTTCCGGAACCGGTCGGCCCGGTGACGAGCACCATGCCATCCGGTGAGGCGATCAACTGTTCCAACCGTGCCTGATCTTCCGCCGCAAAACCCAATTCCGGCAAACCCAGCCGCAGTTGCGTCTGATCCAGGATGCGCATGACGATGCTCTCCCCGTGGATGGTCGGCAGCGATGAGACGCGAAAATCCAGCGTGCGCCCGGCGAGTGCGATCTGCACGCGGCCATCCTGCGGTACGCGTTTTTCGGCGATGCTAATGTTCGCCATGATTTTCAGCCGCGAGATAATCGCGAGCTGGTGACGCTTGGCCGGCGCGGTCGACGCTTCGGCAAGCACGCCGTCGATGCGGTAGCGAACCCGGAACCTTCGCTCCAACGGTTCGAGATGAATATCCGACGCGCGCTGATGCACCGCACCCAGAATAATATCCTGCACCATTTTGATAATCGGCGCATCCGCCTCCAACCCCACCCCGGCTTCGAGGGATGACTCCGCACCAACGACCGCCGTCTCCGGTGTTTCCCATTGTGCCATCAATTGCTTCGACGGATCGTAATGTCGGGTGATCGCCTCGCGGATATCTTTCTCCGTCGCCACCCACGTCATCACGGGATGTCCGGCGACGTGAGCGAGGCTGTCGAGCAAGGCGACGTCCAACGGATCGGCAATCGCCACCTGTAGTTGTTCTTGAGCCCAGCCGAACGGGAAAACCTGATGCTTGATCACGAAATCACGGGGCAGCGCGGCCAGCACATCACCGGTGACGGCGAGTGTCCCCAAGGCCACAAAGGGCAATTCCAATTCCGCAGCCATGGCGCGGGCTAGAGCGGTCTCGTTTAACACGCCTTCAGCCAGAAGGCGCCGGGCCAGACTGGAAGTCGCCAGCGTCGGTGGTTCAGTCCGCGCATCCAGCAGCCCCGCCGCCGGGAGTTGCGCACGCTGCAGCAAACCGTGCTTCAGCGCGATGCGGAGCAGAAATTCGTCGGCTGGTTTCACGCGAAGTGGCCGACGCGCGAGGGCCTCAGCGGTTCAAACTCAACAGGAACTCGGCGTTCGTCTTGGTTTTCTTGAGTCGGCCGATAAGCATGTCCATCGAGTCGGCGGCGGGCACGCCCTGCATCGCGCGACGCAACGAGTAGATGCGCGCCAATTCTTCCGGATGATAGATGAGTTCTTCTTTGCGCGTGCCGCTCTTGTCGATGTTGAGCGCGGGGAAGATACGCTTGTTCACGAGATCGCGGTCGAGGTGCAGCTCCATGTTGCCGGTGCCCTTGAATTCCTCGAAGATGATTTCATCCATGCGGCTGCCCGTGTCGATCAACGCGGTGCCAAGAATGGTCAGGCTGCCAGCGCCCTCGATGTTGCGCGCGGATCCGAAGAAGCGCTTGGGCTTCTGGAGCGCGTTGGCTTCGAGACCGCCGGACATGATTTTGCCGGAGTTCGAAGCGAGCGCGTTGTAGGCGCGCGCCAAACGGGTGATGGAATCGAGGAGGATAATGACGTGCTCCCCCTGCTCCACTTGGCGGCGGGCTTTTTCGATCACCATCTCGGCGCAATGCACGTGACTCTCGGGAGTTTCGTCGAAGGTCGAGCTGACAATCTCGCCTTGGCAATGGCGGCGGAAATCGGTGACCTCTTCCGGTCGCTCGTCGATCAGCAGAATGATGAGTTTCGCCTGCGGTGAATTGATCGCGACGGAGTTGGCGATATTCTGCAGCAGCACGGTTTTGCCCGTGCGCGGCGGAGCCACGATCAAGCCGCGCTGGCCGAAGCCCACGGGCGTGACGATGTCGACCATGCGCATCGAAACGTCTTTCTGCTCGGGTCGTTCCAGCCAAATCCGCTGGAGCGGATAGTACGGAATAAGCTCCTCGAAAGGCGTGATCTTGAGAATCTCGCTGGGCTCGCCGCCCATGACTTTGCGCAGACGGACGACGGCCGGACAACGATCATTCCCGATCGGTGCCTGCACCTGCACCTCGACCAAATGGCCGCGGCGCAATCCGTGCTTGTGGACAAATCCTTCGGATAAAAACGCATTCTCCGGGTACAGCCGGTAGTTAACCGATTTGTGGACGACGAAGCCGTAGCCGCGATCCGTCAGATCAAGGATACCCTGATCGAGCAGCGGGATTTTCTTTTCCACCGCTGCGGTGAAAACCGCCCCGAGCAACTGCATGCGGGTCGGCACGCCATTGAATTTCGCGCCGAGCTTGAGCGCTTTGGCGCTGAGATCGGCGTGGCCGAGATCATACAATTCATGCAGCCAGATCGGTTCTTCCGTGCTGGTAGCGATTTCATCCGCGACGCGCTCGAGCGCCACCGGATCGGCGAAGCGAGCCGGATCGGGCAGATCGCCGTGATCGAGGTCGACGAGCTCGAGGCCGGGAGCGCGCGGCATGCCGTCGCGGCGCACGACGCGGCCGGGAATGCCGACCACGGTGGCGTCCGGCGGCACGGGATGGATCACGACCGAGCCCGCGCCGATCCGGCTCCGCGAGCCGATCGTGACCGGGCCGAGCACGGTCGCGCCGGTCGTGATGACGACGTGATCCTCGATCGTCGGGTGGCGTTTCCCTTTGTTGAGGCTCGTGCCGCCGAGCGTGACGCCCTGGTAGAGCGTGACGTCGTCGGCGATGTCGGTGGTCTCACCGATGACGACGCCCATGCCGTGATCGATGAAGAGCCGCCGGCCGATGTTGGCGCCGGGGTGGATGTCGATGCCGGTGAAGAAGCGGCCGATGTTCCCGAGGAAGCGCGCGAGCAGCTTCACGTCGCGGCGCCAGAGCCAGTGCGCGATGCGGTAGAAGAAGAGCGCGTGCACCCCGGGGTACGTCAGGAGGATCTCGATCGTTGAACGGGCCGCAGGGTCGCGGTCGAAGACGATGCTGACGTCTTCTTTGATGCGGTCCCAGGTGGTGCTCGGCATTAGCCCTCGCCGCCGGCGCGACGGGCGGGCTGGTGCTCTGCCCGGTCGGGTGTGGTCGCCCGCTTGCCGTCTTTGTAGAGCTTGTAGTCGAGCGCATCGACGAGGGCCTGCCAGCTGGCTTCGATCAGGTTGTGGGAAACGCCGACGGTGCCCCAGCGGTCGTGCTGGTCACCCGACTCGATGAGCACGCGCACGACCGCGCCGACGCCGCCGTCGGAGCCGAGCACGCGCACCTTGAAGTCGAGCAGGTTCACGTCCTCGATCTCGGGGAAGAACTTGCTGAGCGCTTTTCGGAGCGCGCCGTCGAGGGCCTGGACGGGACCGTTGCCGGTCGCCGCGGTGTGCTCGATCGTCCCGTCGGGACCGGCGAGCATGATCGTCGCTTCGGAAAGCGGGGGCTCGTTCTCGATGCGCTTCTCGTCGATCACGCGGAAGCCGATCAGACGGAAGCGGCGTTCGTAGCCATGGAGCGCGCGCTGCATCAGCAGCTCGAAGCTCGCCTCGGCGCCTTCGAAGAGGTAGCCGCGGCTCTCCAGGTTCTTGAGGTCGGTCAGCAGCTGCTGAATCGCGGGATCATGGCTGTCGAGATCGACGCCGAACTCCTTCGCCTTGTAGACGATGTTGCTGCGGCCGGAGAGATCGGAGAGCAGCACGCGCTGGTGGTTGCCGACGAGCGTGGGATCGATATGCTCGTAGATGTCGCGCCGACGCTGCACGGCGGCGACGTGCAGCCCGCCCTTGTGGGCGAACGCGGAGAGGCCGACGAACGCCTGGCGCTTGTCGGGCTCGCGATTGGCGAGCTCGTCGACGAAGTGCGAGAGCGTTTGCAACGTCGCGAGCGATTCGGCCGGGACGCACTCGTAGCCGAGCTTCAGTTGCAGGTTGGCGATGACCGAGCAGAGGTTGGCG
>ENA-ORBV01002259-ORBV01002259.1-microbial-mat-metagenome-genome-assembly--contig:-NODE-2259-length-41009-cov-4.584188_pt1 | contig 41009 bp, 28 predicted proteins | sample MGYA00237777_ERZ505514 | MGnify/ENA primary metagenome ERZ505514 (study PRJEB26160, sample SAMN06269048) | microbial mat metagenome | isolation source: Oligotrophic lake microbial mat | place... | reverse complement strand
CCCGAGCCCATCGTCTTACGGACGTTTCCACGGATCGTGCGGGAGTTTGTCTTGGTGCGCTGACCACGAACCGGCAACGACTTGATGTGGCGCAAACCACGATAGCAACCAATTTCCTTCAAGCGCTTAATGTTGGTCAGGACTTCACGACGAAGGTCACCTTCAACCTTGTATTCTTTTTCAACCGCGTCACGAAGCTTGTTGGTATCAGCTTCTGCGAGATCTTTTACGCGCGTTTCCGGAGCAACGCCAGTCTTGGCGATGATCGCAAGAGCGGTCGAGCGACCGATGCCAAAAATGTAGGTAAGCGCGATATCAACGCGCTTGTTTGCTGGGAGGGTTACACCGGCGATGCGTGCCATAGAGATGATAGAAAATTAACCTTGGCGCTGTTTATGCTTTGGTGTGGTCTTGCAGATAACCACAACGTGGCCCTTTCGACGAAGGACTTGGCAATTTCGGCACATGGCCTTTACAGAGGATCGTACTTTCATAGCAAGTGTTCGCAAAAAACCAATACGTTTAGTGGGCTACAACCTATAAGTTATTCGACCCTTTGTCAAATCGTAAGGACTCACCTCGACCTGGACGTCATCACCTGGGGTCAAGCGGATGCGGTTCATACGCATTTTTCCCCCAATATAGCACAAAATTATCTGTCCATTCTCCAACTTTACCTTAAAGGTAGCGGACGGCAGGTTTTCCTCGATCGTCCCCTTCATCACGAGGAAATCCTTGCTGGGAGATGAGTTACTCGCTGCCATAGTTTGTTGTTGTCATGATGACCGCATCATAACAAAGCCAAAAAATTGGGTCAACCCGTGATCGTTGCCTTGATGCGACGAACTCCGGCTGAAACTGCCTCCTCTTTTTGGATCTTGAATGCTCCCAACTCACCCGTATGCTCGACATGAGGTCCGCCGCAGATCTCTTTGGAGAAAAACCCTTTCTCGTCATTACCGACAAAGTACACGTTAATCTTGCCACCCATCTGGGCGTACTTGTCTTCAAATAAGCCGATAGCTCCCCTCTTTTTAGCGTCGTCGACAGATAGCTGCTCACAATGCACGGGATAATCTTTTTGAATCGCTTCATTTACCAAATCCTCTACTTTTTTGATTTCTTCCGGCGTCACCTTTTGTCCGTGGGAAAAATCGAAGCGGAGGCGCTCGGCGGTGATGTTGGAACCTTTTTGTTCGACATGGTCGCCAAGAACGGCGCGCAAAGCTTGATGAAGCAAGTGCGTTGCCGTGTGAAGACGAGTTGTTTCCACTGAATGATCGGCCAGGCCGCCTTTGAAGGTTCCGGCGGAGGCGGTGCGGGAAAGCTCTTGATGCTTTTTAAATTCAGCTTGAAAAACGTCTCGGTCTACGGATTGGCCTTTTTCACGCAGAATCTCTTCTGTGAGCTCGAGCGGAAACCCATACGATGAGAACAGAAGAAATGCGTCCTCACCACTAATCGAGCCCTTAGTGAGCATCTTTTCCAACTCTTTCATTCCCTTTTCAAGTGTTTTTCCGAACTTCTCCTCTTCTTTCTTTAGCTCGTCGATAATTTTTGGAAGGTTTTGCGTCAGTTCAGTGTAGTGGCCGCCGTATTCTCCAACATAAACTTCTGCGATGAGGTATGTGAAGGCATCCAGAATACCGAGACGACGGCCTTCACGGATCGCGCGGCGGAGCAGACGACGGACGATATATCCCTGACCCACGTTGGATGGAACGACGCCGCGTTCATCGCCAATGATAAACGTTGCGGCGCGGACATGGTCGGCGATGATGCGAAATGCGCGCTCGTTTCCGGAATAGGTTTTCCCAGATAGTGATGCGATTTTATCGAGCGCAGGCGTGAATGCATCCGTCTCAAAAACCGTCTCGACATTCTGCATAACGGCGACAATACGCTCGAGACCCATGCCGGTATCGACGTTCTTCTGGGTAAGTGGGGCGAATGTGCCGTCTACTTGTTTATCGAACTGCATGAAAACGTTGTTCCAGATTTCTACAAACTTTCCACAATCACAATTCTGGTGGCAGGTTTCGCCAAAAGCCATGTCATGCGCTTTGCCCGTGTCGTAAAAAATTTCTGTGTCTGGGCCACAAGGACCAGTTTGTCCAGCTGGACCCCACCAGTTTTTCTTTTTGGGATAAGCCCGAATTCGATCACCTAGCTCTGCCGCAATACCGACCGTTTCAAAAAGCGACTGCCAAATACTAATCGACTCATCATCACGAGGAGCATCTGTATCACCTTCAAATACGGTGACGAAGATCTTTTTAGGATCGATGCCAAGCCAGTTTTTATCGGTCAAGAACTCGAAAGACCACGCAATGGCTTCTTGTTTGAAATAATCCCCAAGCGACCAATTGCCAAGCATTTCAAAAAAGGTGAGGTGGCGATTGTCGCCAACTTCCTCGATATCATCCGTACGTACACACTTTTGCGAGTCGGCAAGACGTTTGCCGCCTGGATGTGGTTGACCCTGAAGATATGGGACGAGTGGATGCATGCCGGCCGTTGTAAATAGAACAGTCGGGTCATTTTCTGGAACGACAGAAGCGGAAGGAATAATGACATGGCCCTTCTCGCGGAAAAAATCCAGGAATTTCTGGCGGATTTGATTGGTCGTCATAGCGACTAGACTGCCTTTAAGCGGCGTTTTTGGCAAACTGGCGGGCTAACATCTGGGCTTGGTTCACAAATACCTTGAGTAGCGAGATATCGACTTCCTGGATCTTTTCATCGCCTTCTTCAAGATGAAGAAGTAGAAAAGCTTTTATGTCGTCACCATGCTCGGCGGGTACGACGAGAATCTCTTTACCGTCTTCCGAGCGGATAAAGGCATGGAGGCTTTCATGTTCATGCAAATCTCTTAAATCTTTATTTGGAATCTTGAAAACAAGCTCTTTGCCTGTGTGATGGACATACTCTCCTTCTGTCCGCATCTTAGATACGGAAAGTACACGCAACATTGCCGATAGAGCACCAGCAGAGGCACAGGCATTCATCGCGATTGCCGTATACAACTCCTTAGACATCTTAGATGACGGGTCCACGGTAAGTGAGGTTTCGTTCGCGACTTTTTTTAATAACTCAATTTTGCGATTTACCGATCCGATATACGCATACGACTCGATCAATTCTTGCTTGGCCCTGGCATAACTGGTTTCTACGGCCTCGCGCTCTTTCTCGCGACGCTCCATGATGCGTTCATATGCGGCAAATGTCGCAAGGCCGGCGATACCAAAAGCAAAAATCGAAAATTCTTCCAAGCGTTCTTCCGAAAGTCCAAATCGATCTTTCGTATGAATCGATGGAGACAAGACAGCCAGAACAAAAAAGAGCAGGTAAACAAGAGAGATCCACTCCAATTTTGGCGCTTTTTTCATTCGACCGAGTCTAGCTTGTCCTCGGCAAGAAATCCACCTCCAAGGCATTCTTCACCTCGGTAGAAGACGGCGGACTGGCCTGGCGCCATCGCCCAGACGGGTTTTTCAAACTCAAGCCGTTCACCTACGAGTTTGCTGGGTACACGATCCGAGTGATACCGGATAACAGCATCGAGACGGCCGTCTTGCGGCGCTTGATTCAGCCAGTGAACATTTTCAACACGGGCCGATTTGGAATACAGTAACGGGTCCTCGCGATCCGGAACAATGATGAGTTGGTTTTTTTCACGATTCTTATCAGCGACATACCAAGCTTTTCCATCTTTGGAGACATGGATGCCGTGACGTTGGCCAATCGTGTAACCGTCGAGACCGTCATGCGCGCCGACCACCTTTCCATCCTGCGTCACGATTTCACCCGGCATGGGCGCATTCCGCAATCGAAGAAACTCGTGAAAATCGAGCTTCCCTACAAAACAAATGCCTTGGGAGTCTGGTTTGGAGGCTACGGGAAGATCATGATCTTCCGCCATGCGTCGAACATCTTTTTTAAGAAAATCCCCAATCGGAAAATAGCTGCGCGATAATGATTCACGCGAGATGCGATGTAGGAAATAGGATTGATCTTTGGCGAGATCTGCGGCAACAAGAAGCTGATGTTTATCGCCGTCGTGACGAACGCGCGCATAGTGGCCGGTGGCGATCCCGTCGAATCCGAGCTTAATCGCTGTTTCAAAAAATAAACCAAATTTGATTTCTTCATTACACAAGACGTCTGGATTTGGCGTTACGCCTTCTCGATACTCAGCAAACATGCGGTCAAGAACGCGCTTACGATATTCTTCTTCAAAATCAAAGGTTAGGAGCGGGATACCCAGACGGGCCGCGACACGTAATGCATCCCTACGCTCACCGCGCCATTCACACTCCCCTGTCCATAGGTCTTTAGAGTCGGACCAGTTCTTGATAAAGCCGCCCGTTACGTCATAACCCTGCTCGACAAGGAGCGCGGCTGCCACACTAGAATCTACCCCGCCGGACATACCAACGAGGATTTTCCCTTTCTTTACTTGTGCAAATGGATTATTTAGCATTCGAGAACTTTTCAATGGCTTTGACAACGTTGGTCGTTTGATTGATTTGAATACGGCGAAGATTATATCGATTATCTTTTGCGTGTACGGAGCCCGGTCCAATACCTAAACCGAGTAAATATCCCATGGATTCTGCTTCTTTTTGAATGGCAGCATTTTGATATCCGTAGGGATAGGCGATGCTCGTTATAGCCTTTCCTAGCAACGACTCCAAATCCTGCTTGGATCCTCCGATCTCATCTTTACGAGCTTCAGCACCAAGACGCGTAAGCGCCGCATGACGACGCGTATGCGAACCAATGGTGATCAGTCCGGAATCCGATACTTCACGGATCATTTCATCATTCATGTATCCTTTCAGCTTATTGGACAATGTGATAATAAAATACGTCGCTTTTAAGTTGAGGTGTTTGAGTATCGGGTACACAATCGTGTAATGCTCCCGATGCCCGTCATCGAATGTAAGAAGGATTGGTTTGGGAGGGAGCGGATAATCCGGATTCTCTAGAGCTTTAGCCAAATCATCGGGAGTGATTGTGTCGTAACCGGCATCAGCAATCGCTTCCATCTGTTGTTCAAATACATCGGGTGTCACCGTGTAGAGCCGTTCTTTTCCGTTGTGCCATGGCTGTATGACTCGGACATGGTGATACATGAGTATCGGAACGACGACAGAACCGTCTGCACGTTTTGCGCGAGATGGGATCTCTATCTCTTCACGTTGTGGAACATTAATATACTCTTCCAGGGTACTGTCCGGACTCAGCTTTAAGACCCAGCCATCAAAGATAGGGGTCTCATAAGCGGCATAGACCATGTGCATGCAGAAAAAACCAGCCCCCACGGCCGCTACCATGCTTAGAATGACAAGGAGTGTTCGTTTCATGCTTGGCGGACGCGTTTGGCGCGTACAGCCTCGAGACCTTGCTTGATCAGACCGTTTTCTTCCTGAACCGCCAACTGTCCACAAGCCGCATCAATGTCTTCTCCAAAGGTCACACGATGCGTTGCCGAGATACCGCGTTCTTCCAGCCATTCTACAAAAGCTACGCGATATTCGCGAGAGGTAGCATCAAAGGCCTCTGTTGGATGGTACTTGATGACATTTACATGCGAGAGACGGTGATCATGCGCAAGAAGACGTGCGAGTGCATTTGCATCCTGTTTGCGATCGTTGATTCCTTTAAGGAGCAGGTATTCAAACATTACTTTTCGATTGGTCTTGGCCATGTAGATATGTACCGCATCCATCAATTTGGCGAGCGGGTATGCCTTGTTTACGGGCATGAATTTATCGCGTACTTCATCGGTGCCGGCGTGGATGGAGATCGCGAGATTTACTTGCAATGGCTCGTCAGCAAGTTTGAGAATTCCGGGCACGATACCGCAGGTTGAGATACTCATGTGTCGTGCTCCGAGACCCAGCCCGTCCTTATCATTCAGCTGTTTGAGCGCTCCGATCACATTTTCGTAATTATGAAATGGTTCGCCCATGCCCATCATCACCAAGTTGGTGACATACTCCCCTTTTGGTTTAAGCCAACGCGAGAAATAAATAACTTGCTCTGTGATTTCTGCAATCGAAAGATTGCGCTTGAGACCCATAGTGCCGGTGGCACAAAAGGCGCAGGCCATGGCGCAACCAACCTGGGAAGAGGCGCAAACGGTATTGCGACCGTCGTCATGCTTCATGAGCACGGCCTCGATCTTTTGACCGTCGGCACATTCAAACAAGGTCTTAATAGTTTCCCCTTTTGGGGAAACGATCGTTTTTACCTCCTTTAGAACATTCCAGGGTACCGCTTCACGGCAGGCATCACGCAAAGGTTTACCGTAGGTCGAGACAGAGTCCCAATCATCGCCAAGATCAATAAAAAAGGCACGCTTGGCCTGGGCCAAGCGATAGTCTGGCTCCCCGCGTTCCGCGAGTAGCGCTTTCAAAGCTTTGATATCCATAATGCCTTTGGCTAGGGCGCAAGCTCGAGTAACTTGGCGCGCGTTGCCGGTCCGACCACTCCATACCCCGAATTTCCAGATTTGGCAATACCTTGGGCTACCTGAAACCTCTGAACGGCTAACCTTGTCAGTGGACCAAAGAAGCCACTTTTTGGCTCAACATCAAGCGCTTCTTGCACCCAGCGGACTTCATCATTTGTTATTCCGTAGTAAAGAGACTTTGTTGGGATCGGATAGTTACTCGACTTAAAGTTGTCGTCGTCAGACCATGCCCATTCTGCCAGACGCTTGGCTGAGTCCATGGCACCTTGGGTGCTGTTTGATCCGAGAACAACTACGACTACGTCTTTTTTCTTCTCGCCACTTTTCCCATCTTCCAAAAGTGGACTCATTTGCGCGGCGTAATTGAACATCGATTCCGGCAAGTAACCGGTTTTTCCTCCAGTAAGATACACGTCCGGATCAGCTAGTAAGCGTGCGTTGGTATTTTTAATCGTATGTGTAAGCGTGGTTCCAGCTAGCGTGAACGTGTATGTACCGCTCTGGGACGCACTAATAACCTTGGATTGCTTGAAGGCCGCTCGAGCAATGAGCGCCATGTCGTAAGCCGTCGTTGTATTTTTTGCATTCATCCCTGCAGGGTCGTAAAACAGAGAAGACTTGGCACCGATCGACTTTACTTTTGTATTCATTTTTTGGACAAAGGCTGGTACGCCTGGTCCTGCGAGTCGAGCCATTGCCATCGCTGCATTATTGGCGCTTGAACCGATAGCCGATTGCCACAGGTCAGCTAAAACAATCTTTGCTCCTACTGCAACACGCAATCGACCTCCTCCCACCTCATCGGCTGCCGCCATTTTGACGATCGTTCCCCAATTCCAATTGCGATCAAGCATGACAAGCGCCATCACAAGCTTACTCAAGCTCGCTGCCGTATGAGGCGCTTCTTGTTTGTAGCCATACAAAACCTTTCCATCAGGACGCATAACAACAGCCGAGGCAAATTCATTGGCTTTTGGAACGTATGGTCCTGCGGCAAGCGCGATAGATCCTCCCAAACTAGACAGGGTGATTAACGCGGAAATCGCGAGAAGGCGTTTGATGTTCATTACTTTTCTACAATAACATGTGTTTTCAGTTTTATGAAAATTTATTTTTCAAAAAGGCTAAGCGAGGGCCAAAACCACGAGTGCTAGGACCAAACGGTAGATGACAAACCCGTCATAGCGATGCTTGGCGACATAGGATAAAAGGAAACGGATGGCAAAGATACCAAAACCGAGAGCCGAGAGAAAACCGACTGCGAGCGCAAGCGCCTGATCGGAGGCAACTCCTTGTGAAGAAACTTTGAGCAAACCATGCAGACCAGCGAGAGCGGTGATCGGAATCGAGAGAAAAAATGAGAAACGAGCAGCCGCTTGTCGCGTGAGGCCAGAAAGAAGTCCGGCTGTTATCGTGATTCCAGAACGGCTCGTTCCAGGGAACAGAGCCAACGGTTGAGCAAATCCCACGATGAGCGCCTGTTTCCACGATACAGATTCATAGGCATCAAGGCGACCCTTTTGTTTCTCGCTCCATCGATCCGCACCAAAAAGGACTAGGCCAAAAAGCGCTAGATCAAAAGCCACAATCCAACCTTGACGTACATTTGCCTCAACCCAATCGTTTGCAAAATAAGCGATCAAGAGGGCCGGTAGTGTCGCAACGGCGACTTTGATCAAAAAACTCCAGGACTTACGCTGAATAAGTCCTAAAATATCTTGGCGAAAAAACCATAGCAAGGCTACCAGAGTTCCAAGATGCAATACGGTATCAAACGCTAAGCCTTGGTCAGGCCAGTGTAAAAGTACAGGCACCAAAATCAAATGACCGCTTGAAGAGACAGGAAAAAATTCCGCGAGACCCTGCACGGCACCGAGCACGAATCCACGTAAAATATCAAAAGCAATATTCATAGGAGCAGAAAACTACGCATCAAATGAGATACGTTCTCCTGGGGCAATTGTTCGAGACGGTGAAGGCTTCGGCGTTGGCATCGCTGTATTCATGCTGGCGATTCCTTCATTTCCTCCTGTGCCTTTACTGTGCCTACGACGACGTTTCTTTTTCTCTGGATCAGAAGATACAGGCGCGACTGTCGACATTGGTCGCTGTGGAATGGTTCCGGCTTTTTTCTCTAGTGACTGCTTATGCATATCGACACTTCCACCTTTGGACTTGAGGATTTCTGACAAAAGATCTTCATCTTCATCTTGCGACGATGAGACTACCTGAATTCTGGCGGGCACAGTAGCTGTTTCTGGAACGACACGTGGGCGATTAGGAGCAACGCTCTGCGGAGCAAAGCTTGATTCATTACTGTCCGCTTCTACCAAGCTTTCTGGAGGAGGCGTCTCTCGTTTAGCTGTTTTAAAACCACTTGATTTGTTTTTGCGTTCTTCCGCAATGATTGGCCGACATTCTGCACAATAAACTGGACGTGAAGTATCGAGCTGAATCGCGAGCTCAAATTTCTTTGCACATCGATCACAGGTGTGCGCAAAGGCCGGTCGTTTTTTACGATCGGCGGGCATAGCCGCCTGAATTGCAGCCAGACGCTCCGGCCGAATCGTGAGGTACTCTGTTGAATCCGCAGATTGCTCAAGTTCAGCGCTTTCTTGTCTTGTTTGTAGCAAGGGAGCTGTGGTAGGTGCCGCAAGCGCTACGGGTGGAATATCTTCAGCTTCAGCTGCCTGCTCTTCCTCGGTCATGATCTTTGGATATTCAATCGTTGGTGCTGTTCCCAAAGGACCCATGTCCGTAACCTCGGCCATAGGTAAGACTCCCGCCGTAAGAGTACCGCCGGCTGGAACCGTTTCCATACCAGCCCATTTGAGTACTTTTTCCTCGATAATCGGGCGCGGTTCAGCGTATCGTTCACGGCTCACGGAGATAACCTTATCCTGGCTAGCTGTATTTTCTGCGATAGGTGGCAAGGTGTTGGCTGAGAATGGTGGCGTCGCGACGCCGTCAACCATGAGCTTCAAATAAACTTGAAACTTCGTGATATTGACCAAATCTTCCGGAGTAAATGTTGGCGCAAACTCTGTTTCCATCGCCAATGCATCTGCCGCACCCACGCGCATAGCGATAATGGTACCGACGTTACCAAAAATAGCTGCAGCAACCTCTTCTTCCAACTGCTCGATATACTGGTGAGCAACGATCAAGTTGAGGCGGAATTTACGTGCTTCAGAAAGAATTGAGGCAAAAGATTCATTGGCAAAGTTCTGGAACTCATCCACATACAAGTAAAAATCCTTACGCTCTTTCTCTGGCATGTTCTGCCTTTCCTGTGCCGCCAACTGAATTTTGGTGACAATCATTCCACCGAGCAAACGCATGTTGTCTTCACCGATCCTTCCTTTGGATAGGTTGACGATCAAAATTTTCTCATCGTCCATGATACGACGAAGATTGATTGTGGACTTTACCTGCGCAACGATATTACGAATCACTGACGATGATAAAAATTGTCCAACTTTATTTTGAACAGGCGCAATTGCTTCCGTGGCATATTTCTCAGACCAAGAGGCAAACTCTGCAATCCAAAATGTCTTTACAATCGGATCGCGAATTTTTGCGACAACGCGTGCTCGATATTCTTTATCGACAAGCAAGCGATTGATTCCGAGAAGCGTTGCTCCAGGATAATCCAAAAGAGCGAGTACACAGTTCATCAGAATGTACTCCATACGCGCGCTCCATACGTCCGGCCAAATCTTTTTGAAGACACCCATCAAACCTGAAGCGATCAGAGGCTTTTGATCGTCATTGTCCGTTTCCAGAATATTGAAACCAACCGGAAAATCCGTATCCGCTGGATTGAAGTAGATGAGGTCGTTGATGCGATGCGTCGGGATAAAATCAAGCAATTTTTCCGCCGTATCTCCGTGAGGATCGATCAAACAGCAACCATGTCCCTTGATGATATCTGAAAGAATCAACGTCTCAATGAGCGTCGTCTTGCCCATACCGGTCTTTCCGATGATGTACATGTGACGACGACGATCGTCTGTCTTGATTCCAAAACGTCGTTTTTGATTACGAAAATTTGTCTCCGCAAAGAGGGTTATATGCTCATTATGATCAAGACAATTTGCGGATGACATAACTTAGCCGAATGGAATATTAGCTGGAGCTTCTGACTTCTTGGCTTCAATACGACGCAGACCTGGTGCTTTAACCTGAATCAAGATTGGAAAATGCCAAAGCGTTGCGAGTTCTTCCGAACAGAGAAAAAACTTATTGAGACCGGTCCATCCGGATCGACTTCTGTAAGCTCGAACCATTTTGCCCTTGCGTTCATTATTGCGACGATCTTTAAACCACCAAAGCGCGCCGTTTACGCCAACTTGGCCATTTGGTTTAAGAGCTTGCATGTTAAATGTGTTCACCTGCTTGATTGCGCCGATAAAAGGCTGTACGAATCTCGCCTTCTTCATCACGTCTTTTTTTGCGACGTATATGACGCGAATTTTACAATTGAATCCGATTTTGGACGCCTTGCGTTCAACGGCTTCAAGAACAAAACGCTCGCCAGGAGATAAACGCATGACGGCAGGCGTATTGTCTTTCTTTTCATCACCACTGCTCTTCTGCCCTATCGCCGAACCCATTAACATATTTGCGATTTCAAGCAATGCCTTGATCGGTAGCTCGAGGATCGATTCAAATATTGATTGCTTCTTAACTTCCTTTTCACCTTTGATTTTCTTGATCACGGATTCCGCACGTTTACGCGACTCCTTTTGATCTGAGGGTTGCAAAATAATCTGATACCAAGCTTGCTCACCAGGACCGAGACGGGAAAATACTTCCAAAAATGCCGACATCGGGTCTTTCAATTCTCCGGAAACCTTATCCTCAAACTCGACATAGGTTTTGAGCATGTATGCATCTGGCATGACATTGGTCATTTCCGTACACCAGACATCCCACTCGTCATTTGGATACTCGGATGGGACTTGTCGAGCATAATCCTCGACCTCCTCGATTTCTGCGTCAGGATATTGGGCGTACAAAGATGCTTCAACCAAATCACGTAATGAACGCAAGGAGCGGACATAATAACTCACCGAGCCTTCTATCGAGGCGATCTCAACGGAAAGGACAGGCTGTGTTGCGCCCTCAATCCAAGTTTCCGTCCAGGAAGCGGGAGCATGGGCACCAGCGAGCCCAGCAAAGAAGTTCTCAACAGCTTTGACCGTTTGCTCACTCGCTTTTGGGACGCTGATGCGGAGAAGGATCCACTCACGCTTGGCTGCATTCTTGTTTTGAACGTATTCTAGCCAGCCGTTTTTCAACATGAACCAAAGAACTGGAAACAAGATCAACCATCCCCCGTTCAGGAACAGATAAAGCATCGCTGAAAATGGACTATTTCCCGCCAAATTCAAAAACGCGTTGACATCAAAATTGAGGAACGGCAAGTAGCCTATGTACTCCTCGAACATATGCTTAGTATAGCATAATGAAAAATCCCCCGCATGCGGGGGATTTTTCTAATTTTTTGCGTAACGTTTGGAGAATTTATCCACCGTGAGCAGGAGCGGCGCCGCGACAAATAGCGATGAATACGTTCCGGTTGCAATACCGATGATCAATGCCAAGGTGAACTCGTGAAGCGAGGCTCCTCCGAAAAAGAAAATCGCTACGAGCGTAAGCAAGGTTGTAACCGATGTATTTAACGAGCGGAAGAACGACTGACGCGTCGATATGTCAATAATATGCGCAAAGGTTCCATCAGATTTACTGAGATTTTCACGCACACGGTCAAGAATAACGATCGTGTCGGTAATCGAGTAACCTAGAATAGTCAGAATAGCTGCCACGAACGGCGTGCCGATTTCAATGCCGGCGAAGTGTCCAAGCAACGCAAAGACACCGAGCGGAAGGATCGTGTCGTGGAAGGCGGTGAGGATCGTGATCAAACCATATTTCCAGGACTGAACTGGTGCCGATACTTTGCGGAAAGCCCATGCGACATAGGCCATGATCGCAATAAGGACGATGATAAGCCCTTGTACCGACTTGGTTCGCAACTCTTGGCCAATGACCGGACCAATCGCATCAAAACGCAATTCCTGCGAGCTGGCCCACTTAGCCTTGATAGCTTCTGAAGCTTTTACATGCTCGTCTTCTGTCAGCGTTTTGAGACGAATTTGAATGTCTTCATCGCCGGCGGGCTGCGTAATCACGGAGCCGAGGTCGGGAATCGCATCTCGCAAAACCTGCTCGACCTCGACAGAAGCCGGACGCTGTTCAAAGCGGATTGCCATGAGCGAACCTCCCGTGAATTCAATTCCTTGCTTGAGTCCAAATGCTCCAAGCGCGATCAAGCTGCCCAGAATGAGCACTGCAGAAAAGGCGTATGAGACGGCGCGGTATTTTGTAACGGAGAATGTCATATTAGGAATCACCTTTCTTGAGGAAGATCCAGCCAAACTTGGCGAGCGGTGTCGTCGCGAGCCAGCGGAGTGTTGTACGCGTTGTCACAACAGCTGTGAACAAGGATGTGATCATACCGATCGCAAGCGTGAGGGCGAAACCTTTGATGATGGAGGATGAGAACCAGAAGAGCACGGCACAAGAAATCAATACTGTGACGTGGCCATCACGAATTGAAGGCCAAGCGCGGTGGAAGGCATCTTCCAGTGCTGGAATCAGGGCTTTTCCGCTCTTGAGCTCTTCCTTGAGACGCTCAAATACCAGAACGTTGGCGTCCACAGCTATGCCGATAGACAGGATGAAACCAGCGATACCGGAGAGCGTCAGCGTGACAGGTACGAGCTTGAAGAGCGCGGCCATGATTGTGGCATAGAGACCAAGCGCCACAATCGAGACCAAGCCCGGCAAGCGATAGACCACAAGCATAAAGAGGGCTACCAACAAAAAGCCCCAGAGACCAGCTGTCAGAGACTTGTTGACCGAGTCAGCGCCGAGCGTTGGACCCACGGACTGTTGAGCAACAAGCGAGATCGGTACCGGAAGTGCACCTGCCTGGAGACGACGTGAGAGCAGTTTTGCTTCTTCTACGGTGAAGTTGCCTGTAATTACGGCGCGGCCGCCAAGAATCTCGGTTTGAACCATCGGAGCGGAGAGCACGTTTCCATCGAGGAAAATCGCGACCTGCTTGCCGACATTACGCTTGGTAATTTCCGCAAAAAGCTTACTGCCTTCATCGTTGAATTGGAGCGAGACTTGAACGGCCCCGACCTGCTGGTCAAAATCGACTTTTGCCGACTGAAGCTGCTTACCCGTAAGGGCGGTGGCTTTCCATTGGTCCGTTGGGACAAAGTCGGTTGAGACAGATTTCTTGATCTCGATCAAACGTAAGCGTGGCTGTTTGGCGATGCGTTCACCGAGTTTGTAGATGAGATGGTAACCAAATTCCGTTTCCACAACATCGGAAATAGTGCCGGATGCTTGGGACATGACGGCTGCTTCAAATTTCTCGACCATGGCATCTGCGCCAAACCAGTCGAGGTCACCGTGCGTGGTGGATGCGTTTGGTTCATCGGAATTCTTGGCGACAAGTTCATCAAAATTCTGAATAGTTGCCTGCTTTTTAAGATCTTCTACCTTGGCTTGAGCCTCTTCTTTTGTTCTGGTCGAGAGGCCGCCTTGTGCGCCAGCATATCCGATCAAAAGATGGTGGGCGTTTACTTCTTTACCGCCGTCTGTAATGTCTTCCATTTTGGCGACGAGATACACCTGATCTGTCTCGATCACGGACGGGAAAATTTCACCCGGCTTGAGGTCACCGGTTGTGTCGAGCAAATTCTGCAAATCCGGGCTACCTTCAATAATTGCTTGCGTTAAAACACCCGTATCTCCCCCCTTCAGCTTACGGTCCGGGTTCTCACTCGTTTTGTTTGCGAGTTGAGCAAAATCTGTATCCGGCTTTTTAGCTTCTTCCAAAGCGGCTTTGGCGCGTGCGAGTGCATCGGCGTTTTTATCAGCCATTTCCTTGGCTTCTTCTGCGGTGAGATCACGTGGCTTAGCGTCGTTCTCTTCCTTGAATTCCAAGATCGGGGTTTCACCGATAAGTTTAATCGCCTGATTGATATCGCTAATACCAGCGAGCTCAACGTTTACACGCCAAGCGCGGTCGGTTTGCGTTACTTGGACAATAGGCTCGGACACGCCGAGTGTATTCACACGACGCTCAATAACATCACGAACACCGGCCATGGCGTCGCGCTGCTCGGATTGAGCGATTTTGCTGACGTCAGCCTCGTATTCAAGTGAAGTACCGCCTTGCAAGTCGAGACCAAGTACGAAGGGCTTGGAGATGGTCGGCACGTTTAAACCGGATAAATCGTTTACCTGACCAATCACCCAGTTGGCGGGAGCCGGATATGATAGCGACGCTGCCGCTACAAATAGGACCAAAAGCCAACCGAGGCGAGTGGCCGTGGATTTGCGGGAAGGGATAGAGCTCGTTTGTCTTGGCATAAACATCTAGAAAATTCTGGGCAAGTGTAGAAGAATCGGAACAGAATATCAACCATTGTCAATTCCCAAGCTGCGGCTCCATCTTGGGAGGCGTGCGGCGCATGACAATGTATTGCTGGGCAACGGTGAGTAAACTCATGACGAGCCAGTAGAGCGTAAGACCACCTGGGAGTGAAAAACCAATGACCGCGGTCATGATTGGCATCATGTAGGTCATCTGTTTGTTCATGATAGCCGTCATGCTCTCGTCTTTCGCTCCCTTTGAATTGGCGACTTCTGGCGGAGGTGCCATTACCGTTGCGGCTGGAGGCTTCAGAATCATGCGTGTCTGCCAAAACTGCACGAGAGCAGCGGCGATCGCAAGAATATAGTTGGGCTTCGTGAGATCAAACAAACCAAGGAACATGGTTTGGATTGTTTGTGGGTTTGGAACAAATGGATAGAGCTGATTCAAACCTTGCGATGCAAGACCCACGGACAATGCATGATACAGGGCGATGAAAACAGGAAGCTGTACCAAAAGCGGTAAACAAGAAGCCGCTGGATTTACTTTTTCTTTTTGATAGAGCGACATGAGCTCTGCCGCCTGCTTTTCCTTATCGTCTTTCAAACGTGCGCGGATTTCCTCGATCTTGGGCTGAATCCCCTGCATCGCACGCTGTTGTTTGATTTGCAGATGCGTCAACGGATAGAGAACCAACTTGATGATAAAGGTCAGAACGATGATCGCAATGCCGATGTCTTGGCCCGGAAGCGTGACATAGAGCCAGACCAGTAAGTTGAGGATTGGCTGGAAAAAGATCGTGTTAAAGACGGCCGTGATCATAGACATAGTATTGTTTTATTCTTTGATTTCACTTACAGGCTCTTCTGCGGCAATAGGTGCTCCATCGAGCGGCTTGTCGGCTTGGGACTCCGATTTTGCTTCCGCTTCCGCGGCACTTTCCGGCTTGTCTTCCGGAGCCGCGGTGAGTACCTCCCCTGTTTCCGAGTCGGCGACGACTTTACCGCCTTGCTCGACCACGGTGATTTTCCAGCCGGTTAATTTTGCGGCAAGACGTACATTTTGTCCGCCTTTACCAATCGCAAGAGAAAGCTGGTCAGCCGGAACGGAAACAACGGCCAAATGTTCTTCTTCACGCAACTCAGCGTCAAGGACCTTGGCTGGAGAAAGCGCAGCCTTAATGTATTCCGTCGGATCTTCATGCCAGAGAACAACGTCGACTTTTTCTCCACCTAGTTCACGAATAACAGATTGGATACGCGTTCCGCGTTGACCGATACAGGAACCGATTGGGTCTACGGCATCGTCATTTGAGCTGACAGCAACCTTGGTACGGCTACCGGCTTCACGCGCAATTTTCTTGATGTCCACCGTTCCGTTTCCGATTTCAGGAATCTCTTGGGCAAAAAGAGCCGCGACCAAGTTTTCATGTGTACGCGACAAACGGATTTCAGGACCACGCGTTGTCATCTCAACGGATCGAAGCAAAGCCTTGATACGTGTGCCTGGGAAATAACGCTCGCTCTCTACTTGGTCTTCTGGAAGCATGATGCCCGTTGCGCGACCAAGGTCGATAAGAACGAGACGCCCTTCACGGCGCTGAACTGTGACATTCATCAATTCACCTTCACGTCCTTTGAAGTCGGAGAAAATGACACCACGTTCTGCCTCACGGATTTTTTGCAAGATCACCTGCTTAGCTGTTTGAGCCGCCATGCGACCAAAGGCAGCCGGAACTCCAAGTTCAACACGGATTTCTTCACCGACTTGCGCGTCCGGTTTAAGGTCACGTCCATCGGACATCATGATCATTGTCTTTGGATTGAATTTAAATTCATCCGGAAGAATATCAACCGCTGTTGGATCTGGCTTGGGCGCGCTCTTATCAAAAGGTTTGTCCTTTTTAGGAGCCGTGGCTGCATCGAGACGTGCAAAGTAATCTTCATCGAGTTCCATGTCCTCGACAACGGTTTTGACATCGAATACGCGAATACCACCAGTCATGCCGTCGTATTTTTCTGGGTCAAACTCGACCTGAAGGTTTTGGTTCTTGTTACCAAAATCCTTGCGATAGGCGGCTGCTAGAGCATTTTCTACCGTCTGGAGCACGGAATCAAAAGAAATATTCTTTTCATCCGCGATCTGCTTCATTGCTGCGCTAATAGGTGAGGCCATATAGGAACAGGGGGTAGGAAGTAGTAAGTAGCCTGATTGTTGGGTAAAAAACCGACCCGTTCATCCAGAACGAGTCAATGGCAAAAGGATAGCAGGGTCAGTGACGGTTGACAAGATTGGGTTTTTGGCTTAGGTTAGGCATCTGTCCAAAACTTGGGCAAGTCGTTCCGGCGGATACCGGATGTACCTTCAAGGAGAAAGAAAAACGATGAAACTCGTCCTGCCGACCCAGATCCCCCTGTGTGGCAAGCGGCCGCCTGCGCTAGGTGCACTCACGGAGGCTATGAAGACGCATCAGCGACCCTTCGTACTCATCATGAGTGAGAACGATCGTCACGAGCTCGTGTCCACCATCAATATGATGGCCGAGCGACTCATGCTCGTCCCCTGCATCCTCGATGCCTATGATACGAGCAGCCTCAACCAGCATCTCTGCGAGAAGGAGCGCACGCTCCTCGTGGTTGTGGAGAGCACGAGATCTCGTCTACCGCGCGATGTGCAGACGCTCATCCTCGAGCGCTACATGCCGCGACCCAACAACGACAAGGAGATCCAAAGGCGCATCAGAGCTGGCGCCAAGGCGGACGAGATCCGCGATGTCATGCCCAAGGCACATCCGCCTGCCGGCATGCTCGTGATCACGGACACCGATCCCGGGATTCTGTGCTCGGATGGTATCTGGTCCATCGATTTCACGACGTTGAAGCAGTTCACCGTCGCCTGGGATCCGATGACGCGACGTCCCGATGCCTATGGCGACGTCTTCAAGGCTGGACTCACGATCGCGGCCCGAGCCGAGAAGATCCAGCTCAACGGCCGCGTCGATGACGAGGCTGTGCGACGCTATGATCGCATGCAGAAGATTCTCGCGAGTCATGCGCGCAAGGCTACGGAGCGCGGCATGAATCTCAAGGCTCACGAGAGCGTGAGCGAGATCCTCGCGGCGGCGCGTGACTGCATCCGCTACATCGGCCACAAGGCCGATCGTCGCGTCAACAATGACGTGATCGAGGCGCTGGTCTTCAAGGGCGTCACCGAGCTCGCGCTCAAGACGACCTTTGGGCTCGCGGTGCCCAAGGCGCGCAAGTCGCGGCCAAGCTTTGGCCCCGATGCGCCCTACCAGAGCACCGCCAAGACCGCGGTCGGCGAGTAGCTCCGCGCTCTTTCTTCCTTCCACTACACTTTCTCACTAGCCCCCGTACCAAAACTTGGTGCGGGGGCGATGTGTTTTTTAGAAGAATTTTAGGTCAAAACTTAAAGCATTTTCTGCACTAGTCGCCTTCAAATACCTGTCAAATACCCTTGACATTTTATTAAAAATATGGTTAGGTCTCACTACCTGTGATAGGATCAGGGTAGGTTCCGAGGGAATGGTTCCCGAGGCATCTGCGCTCCTTTCAAGTGGAGGTTCGTTATGGAGAAGCTGCGACTCTTCTTCGCCGCCGCCTTCGTGGCGGCTCTCATGTCCGGTTGTTCCGGACCCAATCCCCCGCCCGACACGGACTCCGGTCCGTTGCCCGGCGACTCCGGCTTGCCGGATGTCGACGGTGGAGTCGACCCGATGGTCGACTCCGGCGTGGATGCCAACGTTCCCCCCGGGGAAGACGGTGGCATGGATGCCGGTACGATCACCAATGCCTGCGAAGACGTCGAGTACATCGGCGCCGAGTGCAACTTGCCGCAGGGCATGATCTACACCCGGTCCGAGTTCATCTGCGGGTCGTACATCAACAACGATCTGTGGCTGAACGATGAAGTCGGCGCGGTCCCTTCGCGCGAGTTCTCGCGGGAGGAATCCGGCGTTCTCTATGCGGAGCTCAACTTCGCATTCCGGAACGATGGCATTCTGATGCCCGACGGTTCCGTTGTGAGGTTCACCTGTGGTCCCGAGGGCCGTTGCTGGATCAACTGGTTCAACCCAGACAGCAACTACTCGCATTGTCGTGTCAGCTTCCAGTCCGCTTCCGGCGGTGCGGGTTGCGACATGGCAACGACCGAATGCTGGCTTCCTGGGTCTACAGCTCCGGTCACCAGCTACGCCATCTACATCAGCGAGTGAGCTCGCGCTCCTCGCTCCTACCTGAAAGCCCCGTCCCGCAATACTGCGGAACGGGGCTTTTCAGTATCGTTAATATTTTTTATGGAGCCCGTTCACCACTTTCTCTAAGCTGTAGAGAGCCAGGGTAGACGATCCATGGACGCAAGTTCGGCCCAGAAGCGTTTGGATTCGTTTCCAGACATTCTCGCAAGTCGGAACTAATTACCGTGTTGCCTACGCTATTGTTGTTGGCAGCTCGATCGTTGAATCGAATATTCGGATCATTTCCGAGTGTCGAACCAGTCCAACATCCTCCATTTGGATGCTTAACAAGGTTTGTTGTCAGGTCATCTGGCTGACCACCGGTTAGACCGTTGCGACATTCACCGGTACACCAACCCCAGTTATCCTGAAGGAGAATACGTGGAGTGAACTTACAGGAACGGAGTTCATCATCGAAACAGCCCGCAATCGGAGCAAGGCCTTCGGTACAGACATCACCTGGCGCACATTCCGATGTTGATCCCGGAGTTGTACAGGTACGGTTTGGATCACGAGAACAGCGAGGTGAGGCCGTACAACGTTGGAGACCACCGTCCGCCGTTGGCGAAGACTCGAGTGCGCCACAGGAGTACAAGTGGGCAAAGTCGTAATAATCGGCCTGACAAGCATCGGTGCTGTTGCCGAACATTGTGCGGATATTACACGTGTCTGTTACGCCACCAACTGTACAATCCGTGTCTTGAGAACAGGTGAGGTTGGCATTTTGCGCACAGGTACCAACAGCGACACAGCGTCCGATGCCGGCTGGACAGTCGGCATCGGTCTGACAGGTGAGTCCGGCTGCGTTGGAACACTCACGCTGTACACCACAGAATGGTTTACGATTTTTCAGACGCGTGTCATCGAGACGCTGTTTCTTTCCATCACCCCAGTCGATAACGACTTGGCGCAAAGGCATTTGGTTATGTGCGGCCCAAGCGTAGAAACGCATGGTCGATTTTTGCGATCCACCGCCAACGTTGATTACACCTTCACTCTGACCATTGAAGGAGAATACATCGAGACGCGAGATCGGACATTGGCCAGGAACAGGGCAGTTGCGAATATCTGGAGCCGCTAAACGAGGTGGACGAGGCGTGTAATACGCCATATAGCGGAAGGTTGCGACACCAACTCCGGCATCCGTAAATCCGAGGAAGGTCGGGGTGTACATCCCAAGCGTGTGATCCGTTGGTAGCGGAGAGCGTGTGTTCGGATCAAGTGATCCGTTCACTGCACGGTCCGTGATTCGGTAGGCGATCAATCCACAGAATTCATCTGACGGATTTGGACAAATATCAATACGCGGCTGGTAACCGCCGGAATGTGTACAGATATTGTTGTCATTATCTTGATCAGTGGACGTGGTTGGGACATCCGGCTGGTCAGGAACGAGACAGCTCGAGATCGGGCTACCGTCGCCGTCGGAAACAGGGACGCAAGATTCGGCGGCGGCATCTTTATCCTCCTGATCAATGCCAACGCTACAGGCTCCGATCGAGCCAGCGCGGGGCCGGCTGTTCATCCAACACATTTCCGAGTCACGCACACCACCGACACATCGACCAAGAGAGCCGACTGGAGCTTTATCACAGGTTGTTGGTCCTGTGAACGTACAATCGCTGCTGCTCGTACAGGCGTTGCGTTCTTCAGGTTCCGAGATCCCACGTGCACGGAAAATCGGATCCATGGAGGCAGGGTACGTACATCTTCCATCGGCGGGGGTACATGTACCACCGAGATTGTTACCCGTTCCAGTCGGATCGATATTAATCGGACAATCAAAGCTTGCAGCCCCTGGGAACTTACAGCTACCGGCAGCTGTGTTAACTGAACCAGATGCACAACGGAATGCATTGCGAGAAGCTGCTTGTTCAACGGTATAGATCGTTGTGTCGCCAGTTGTGCGTCGGTATGTGCGAGCAGTCGCATCGACAACAATCCATGTATCAGCCGTATTGATATCACAAGAATTTGTGAGGGAAACGAGTGAGCCATCGTCTTTTGCAAAGGTCGGTGTCTTACATACGTCTTCTGACTCTGCACAAGAAAGCATACGACTAATTCCACTCGTACAGACTCGCTGTGACGCACGCTCACCTTCTCCGAGTGGTGTGCGACAAGCGCCGTCGTAGTTACAGGCAAGCGCCGTCGAAATACATGTTCCGCCAGCCGAGCAACCCGCTGATGAACCGAGTGTCGCACAGGAAGTATTCAGATCCGTTGAACAGCGCAGAAGATTATTGCAACGCGTTCCGCGGAATGGTCCAACCGTACACGCGTTATCGCCCACGTTTACCGGCAAGAACTGGAAGCGATAAACGCGATAGATACGAGCAAAGAGGTTGGAGAGATAGGCATATTTATCCTTTGGAACAGGAGATGGGCGGTAGTAGGTCTGAGAAGGAGGGGCAAGGAAGGTCGGCGGATTGAGCGGCGAGAAGCCAGCTAATTCCGAACCATTTTGGAACAATGGGTCTTTTCCAGCTGGACCCGTGTTAATTGCGCTTGAGAAAGGAGATGCGTTATCGGAATACTGCAAACCTGTACCTGGCTCGCGGAAGTCTCCACGGCGCCAGACACGATCTGTAAATGCCGCATCTTGACCAGAGTTTTTACTCTTCACTTCCGCCAATTCCTTACAGACGCTGGCCGTGCCAACTTCCATATTCATGTAGATGTAGCGCTGGTCACCACCTGTGTCACCTCCACATGCTGATACCCAGAATCCGACAAAGCGCCATGGACCATTTACCGTGTCCTCATTCAGATCAGCAGCAGCAACCGTGGTATTGGTGGCACGCGACTCAAATACGGCACGGACGGCAAAGTATGGCTTGCTGTTTTCACAAGTTGACTGGATCGGATTCTTACGAATATCCAGAAAATTACGAGCAATCTCATTTGTTACGCCACCATCTTGGCTTGCGCGCTGCAAGCCAATAAACTTTTTCTGATTTGCTGAGCGATAATCGGCTTCCCAGAATTTAACGTAACACTTTTCACCCGAGCTAGCCGCACAGTCAACCTGGAACGGACGACCGCCGCCGTCGGTATAGACGCCTTCCTGACCACGCGTCAGATATGGATTGTAGTTTTCGTAGAATTTATCACGCCATTCTGTGTCTTTGGGGCGGTTAGAGCCTGCATCGTCGTAATTCACGCTGCCTAAATTATCGACCCAAGCCGCTTGATAACCACAAGCAATGCGACCATGAGGCCCTTTGATCGGATCGATTTTGAAGTACGAGATTGTATTGTCGCTCAAAACTGATTCAAAGAACTCAGTACGACGCACCTGTACAGCCAAACTGTCCCCCGAGACATATGCGCTACCGGAATCATGGGCTTCCGATGGACTGATCGGAGTCTGGAGTGCTTGCGCGACATTATCGTCATTGGTACGCAAGAAGTATTCACCGTAACCCGCGCCGGCATCAACAAGACGGATGCCGTAAAAGTCATTCTGGTTAGAGCCGCCCGAAATCTCATCGAACGATCCATCATCATCCTGGTCGTCATCAGCAAGCTCGCAATCCGTCGTAGCCGTGTAATAAGAGCTCGGATTGGCTCCAAAGATCGACGCGAAATAATTTTGATCTTCACCAAGTACACCACTGTTATCCGCCGAGACCCACTGGTCGCGATAGTCGATCTTTGTCATCCAGCCAGCAAAGAAGCGGAGTCGTGCACGTCGATTGCTGTCAAAGACAGAGTCCTCCGTGTGATCCCAGTCGTCATCACCCGCATAATACATGTTCGCTGCCTTTACTTCATTGTCTCCGAATCCTGAACCGTTATGAACCGAGTCGAATTGCGAGAACATATTCCAGATAAATCCAGCCTTGGCTGGCTTCTTCACTGGAGAGACACAGTAATATTGACCGGAGTTCTGCGGAGGCAGGTATCCGGAAGTTGGCTGGTAGTGGAAGGAATCTTTGTCACCAAACAGAATTGGCGTTGGGTTCCAAGTCAGACATGGCTTATTGGATAAATCGCTACCTTGAATACGCGTTTCATCGCGCTCGAGACATTGTCCAAAGACACCTCGAATAATTTCAAGCTTGGTAAACGCCACACATCGACCGCCGCCTGCTGGATCGCCACAGGTTTGCGCGGCATTAGAGCCTTCAATTCCTTGTACCAACTCGGTCGTCTCTGAGCTTCCGGAACCACTACCGGAAGATGTTCTACTTTGTGGCTTCTGAACCTGGAAAATCGTCGATGGTAAACAGGCCTGGCCATCACGCGGACCTCCTTGACAAATACCAGGAGGAACGTTTTGCGAGAGCGGGCTAAAGAATCTGCTGAAAGCTGTTGAGCCGTAGTCAGCGCGCTTGTAGTTACAAACACAATCTTCTCCAAATTCACAGGTTTGACTGCTCTGAAAACCGCTGATTTTGCTCGTTGGTTTTGGAGGATTGGTTGTCAGATCCCATTCCGTGACATAGCTCGCTCCAAACGGAGAATCCGCTTCTGGATTTACGCGACATTCTGCTGGAGGAAAAGCGTTGGTGAGCGCCGGGTCCGTGCGGGGGTCATCGAGCGAGAAGCGCGTCGAGACGTTTTGGAAGTTGTAGTTGTCTCCGCCGGATTTTACGGGGAGGTAGCAGTTAACGAGTGCTCTGGTAGCGAGACCTGCATCTGACAATTCCGCTGGAAGGTAATATCCAATAATACCTGTAGAGACATGCTGACAAAGACTGAGCTCTGGGTTCGCGCGAGCTAGTGGTGAATTAGCATCCGTAAGCTGACGAGCTTCATTAGGACCAACTGATGCACGAACACGATAGGAATTTGTTGTCCCGATTCTGTCGAGCGGAATAGGAACTGAGGCTGCCAAACGATAGTCCAAAGCAAAACGGTATTGGTTGTTCTCGACATTTTTTGCGCCTTCTGTTCCGACGCGAGCGGTTACCATTTCCGGAATCTGGAATGAGTTTGGAATTGCGTAACCGGAATAATCTTTTTCACCAAGACCAACTGGACGATCAACATATGATCCGATGTCAAAGAATTTTCCACGTTGCATTACAGCTTCTGTAGAAGTGGCTGCGCGGTCAACGTAGTTGGCACAGAAGATGTCCCCTGGCTTGTCTGTTGCTTGGTCACACAGCGCGACGTTGGTACAAATTTCTTTATATTTACTAGTTGCAGAATCAAATACGGTTTCTGAACTCTGACAACCGAGCCACTGCGCACAGTCACGGTCGACATTTACTTTCAGCAGGACGTTCGCATCAGAAGTCGTTGCATTGCCGACCGCGAGACAGGCAGGATCTGAAGGCGTACGGAAACAATCGATAGGTGCCGTTGGGCGGAAATCATTCTTCTCGTACTTGTAGTAAGAGGCGGCTACGGAATATTTAAGAACCGGGTCGGAAATATCGCGCATCAAGACACAGCCTTGGCCAACATCGATATTACCTTCACAGGAACGCTTATCGAGACGATCGTTGTTGATAAAGTAATACGGTTTACCAGAACGATGCAGAACATCGCTGGAATCGTTAATGTCGCGGAATTCCGTACATTCGGAGGCAGTTCCAGGGCAGAGACCCGTCCAACCAGCCCAGTCCACGTCACCACGTTTTGGTAATGGGAAATTTCTGCCGCCTTCTAACCCATCTGGATAACACGGCATGGAAGGACTGGAACCCACGACAAACCAGCCGTCGTATTCCGCTTCAGACAAACGGGCTAGAACAGAACCTCCTGGCGCCGTAGGGAAATCGGCACTTGAGAGACGTACGCCTTGCTTGAATTCACAAATCTGTTTCTGCGGATCGCGGAAATAATCCTTGGCGCCGTTATAGGAGTATTCCTCACAACGATTCTCCGACGGCTTACATAAGGCTTCACCGTATTTGGTGATGTCATCCTTAATATAGAGAGTTTCGTAGGATTCGATCGTGGAACGGTTGGCGTTGTAAACAGGCTTTCCAAACGCGCGACAAGAAGCATTTTCACGCTGACAAACTTTGCTCTGATCGTAAACGAGATACAGCATGCGGTCGCCAGGGCGAACGGTTTGCGCCGATCCAAAGGTTACGGCTGGATCGTTGAAGACCGGGACCGGGGTTACATCTGCTTGATTGAAGGTTTGGCTGTATGGACTGTCGGAGTTACGCGTGTCAACGAAAGCGCGACAACCGATGCCTTCTGCACGACACAAGCGCGAGAAGCGGAAGGCATTTACTTCACGGTTAAATCGATCCATGTATGCGCGACAACCAAGCATCGCTTGCGGTTCAATCGCGCCGCTGAAGGATCGGTCACAAGAGATCGGCGTGTTCCAAGAATCGCGGATAACGAAAGCTGTGTCGCGAATACGCTCGATACGGACTTCGTCGATAAATGCGGCACGAATACCGGATCCGCTGAGTGCAATTGAGAGTGTTGAGGAACCTGCGTTGGCTGCACCTGAGAACAATCCGATGGTGAAGCGCTGCCAATCCGTAGAAAGACGTACGCTACCTACATCGACCGGAGTTGCACCTGGCGTTAAGGCGTCACGAACACCAAAGTTGAGATTCAGGTCGTTGCGACCCGCGCCCTTAGCCCAGAAGCTAACGCGATAGAGACCGTCGGAAACGCTAGCGAAGCTGGCAGATGTATTTGGCTCGGATTCATTGAGACGCAAGCTCTGATCACCAACGAGCAAGGATTCTGGGGAGGCGGTTCCTGCGGAGAATGTGCCGCGGCCAGCGCGGAAATTCTCGCTCAGGACGACCTGCGTGTTACCAGCGGCGGCACCGGCGTAGGCACGACAAGAGGCGGCTGTAGCCGGACATGAGCGGCTCTCGCCAAGGAAAGCGCGGTAAATACATTCGCCCGTGACCGCGTTGAAGTCTCCACCGGTCTTGGCACAGTCATCGCGGCCGGTGTTACGAGAGATACGTAAGTCGACACAGTCGTCTGTCGACAAGATCGTTTGTGAGGAATAGCGATAGAAAACATTACCGTCGCGGTCATAGTATTGGCGACAGTCAGGATCAACGCCTGTACGCCATAACCCTTCATTACATGCGGAAGGCTCCTTAAACAATCCGTCTGGACCACGTTTTGGAAGAATTTCCGGTCCAGGAGGCGTTACACCACTCTGGCCGACAAGCGCGAAGGTTCGCAATTGATATCCGGTGGATTCTGAACCTTCCCATGTGAAGTACGTGGTTGTACGCAAATCCGGCTTACGACAAGCGCGGAGGTAGCTCCAGTGGGAAGCTTGCTCCCCTCCTTCTGCGGAAGCAGCGACATTGGTAAATGCCTCACAACCAACCTGTTCTTGCGTACACTGAAGAGCCGTTGTTGGGATGAAATAGCTCGAGGTTGAATCGACTGGATCGCTGAAGCGGGAGTCTGGATCGTTTACAAGGTCAAATGATGATGGCTGTTTGCGGAATTCTGCGTAGCCAACACATTCCTGCGGACAAACGTCGTTAGAAGTAAGGATAGCTGGAACTTCTGGTCCACCAGCTTTATCGGTATATCCCTGACAACCTGCATCGACCTGACGACAGACCTTAGCGTAGTTATTACATTGAGCTGGATCTGTTAATGCACCTGTACACTGGAAGTCGTCAGGAGCGACCTTCATATATAAGGTGGCGAGATCGCGATTGTTTCCGGTAAGGAAGTTGGTTGCAAACTGACCTTCCTCGAGCTGAACGGCGTCGACGAGAGCACTTGAACCGTCAATTTCAATCGTAGAATAGCGTGTCGAGGACACGGAAAGAAAAGAACATTCAAAACGCTGCCAGTTGTTGTCGATTGGGCGACCCGTGGTTGTGATTTGTGGCTGCTGTGTTGCGAGGCTACATCCAGAGCCCTTGAAAGCCGTTGAAAGCTCAGCAAGCGATGACTCCACACGAGCTGCGCCAGGCGCGCTCTGATATTGGCGGACCGTTACGTTTACGGATGGTGATGCACCGTTAGCACGAACCCAAGCGGAAACCGTGTAAAGACGCAACGGAATCGTGTCGACGTCTTGGCGTAAGCTGTTGGATGGGTTGGTTGCAACCGTACCGTCCAATGCCTGACTACCCGCGCCTACGACTGGAGTTGAGTATGTTGCTCCACCCGCTAAACGTGTCCAGTTTTCCAATTCCGCGGCTGTGCTGCTCACGGTTTCAAATGAAGGGTTTTGGACAACGTTCAAGGCGGATGATCCAACCTCGACACTCATCAAACGCGTACAGCCCTCATCAGAAGCGGAACATGGCTCGAGGGTTTTATCAAAATTGATTTGACCGCCCGTGGATTGCCAATCCCCTGCTACGTTGCGATTTGTCGCATATTCTAAACATCCAACATTGTCCGCGCTACAAACGGAGTAGTCGATTGAACTTCTTAAGTAAGAAACATTTTGACCTGCGCGATTAGCAAATGTGCGACAGCTCGCGTATTCAGCCGGACATTCATCGGCGTTAAAACGATAAACATTCTTTTCTGCAACACAGTAACCATATCCACCAACACACTCGCCTTTATCATTTCTGCGCAAACAGGTTTCGATATCACGACATTCCTCACGGCGCTGACCGAGACGCGTCGAGATCAACGTGTCACCATAACCCGTCAACTGACATTGTTGTTGAAAAGATGTCACGACCCAGTTTGGATCGATCAATTTACACCATGGGTGCTCTGCGTCGCGATTCCCATCTACGTTACAGTTAGCAAAGCCTTCCACAACTTCACGCAAGGTTACACAGCCGCCTGCTGAAGCACAGCGTGAAACGTTCTCAGTCGAGTTGGCAGCAAATTCAAAACCGACTGGAAGAATACGCATGGCACGCAACTTTTGGAGGTTGCCTGCGCAATACGCTTCACGATAGCAGTTCCGATCTTGGTTCTGGCGTACATCGCTTACCGGAATAAGTTTCCATGTAGGCTTCAACCACTCCTTATCCATAGCAAGACGGATCGTCGGATTACCTTCCGAAGTCTTCCCTTGAATCAGCTGTGCAAGACTTTCATCTGCCGTACAGTTCCAGAGACCACGGTTTTCTGGACATGCGATGAGTTCTGCATTGATCTCAACGTCGCTGACGCGCAAGAGACTGACATTCTTTAAGTCGACGTTAGCTTTGCGTGCGTCTGTTTTACTGCGGACAAGAATCGCGTCAGGGCTAACCGCAACAAGATTGGTCGGCGATGAAAAATCAAATGCACCAAGAATACCGCGCTCCATGACACGGGAGAGCAATTTGTTGGCGAGTGTATTAATGAAAAGTGAAGCGGTATAGGAAGCGAGCTGAGAGAAACCCTGTTCAAAGGCCGTGCCCATAGTTGCTAAAAAGGCATCTGACTCCGACTTGGAGGGTTTTTTGACCAATTCTTCTTCTGTTTGTGTTTTTACGGTTGAAGCTGGTGTTTTAATATTGCCGTCGACCTTACCTTCTACTGCCTTAAAACCGTCACCTTCCTGACGCTCTGCCGTAGCTTTTTTAACTTCATCCGTAATATTAAAGGTTGAGCGACCAAGAATACTTGAACTGATGCCGAGCTCACTCGAGTTGGCATTAAAGTTGGTGCTGATGAAATCCGATACTTCCGCGTTAGAAAGCGTGGTGTAGAGATTGGTGTAATTGGTGACGATTTGTTGAAAATCACAACGTGGTCGTGGGCGCTGTGTTGCAGCCGGATCGAGACCAGGGATTGCGTTGCTAATGGAAATTTGCAAGTTCAACAATTGCCCTGGGTTTGGCGGACGACAGAGGTCGAATCCGGCGTCTTGAAAAAACTCTTCAGAGAGCGAGCCGATAAACTCACCTGCTGTGTCGCTACCGACATTTTCAAGGTATTTTCCAAAACCATCTTCAAAGGCAAGTGCTCCCTGACCGGTACCACCACTCGCAATATAGTTAGCGGCGTCATAAGCGATTTGTCCGGCAAATGTACGTGCCGCGTTGAAGAATGCGACAACGGCCGCTTGTGAAAGCGCTTGAAAAATCTCGCCGAGAACATCGTCTGTACGCTTCGGAATGTCTTCTGCGACCACTACCGACAGCTGTGCGCGCACGGGGTGCGACACAAGCGGACTGCCAATGACAACCATAGCGGCAAGGAAGCCGAGTATCGCGATCAGGAAGCGCTGGGGTAAAGGTCGATGGGACATACCAGATTATGGAGTTGTTGATGTAGTCGAATTACTTTGTGCGTTCTGCTTGATGGTTGCCTCTCTAATTTTTAGGACTTGTGTGTAGGTGGCCTTGTAGATAGACGTTAGTTCTTCATCCGATAGCACTTGTAGCCGCTCCGGACTCACGAGCGAGTACTTGCTGAGCGTCTCGCGGATTTGAGTGGGCGACATCTCGGAGGGGTCCTTAGCATCCTGGATGAAACGTTGTGCGCCGCTAATCTCCGAGGGGAGGTTGGGGTCGTTGGCTGAAAGGATCTGACTCACGTTTGCTAAATCGCTGAAGGTCGAGGAGGACGCACCGACTGGCTGTTGATTATCGAGTTGGGTACAGCTCGATCCAACAGGACAGTTAGGATCACTCGACTGGGCTATCTCGATGGCGTCAGGAATACCATCGGAATCCGTATCTCCTAAATATGGAGATGTACGGTAGAGATTGATCTCACTGTAATCGCTTAAGCCGTCACGATCTGTGTCTTTGGTCTTGGAAGCCTCCAGCTCGTTGTTGCGCTCGGTCTGTTGTGCAAGAAGAGCTTGCGCCGGCTTCAAGACATTTTTGGAAACACGGAAGGGAGATACCACGTGACTGCGTAAATAGACTGTGGACAAAATCAGGACGACGATACTGCAAATTCCTAAAATGGACGCCGAAAAACGCGAGTCGGTTGGCAATGAACGCCACCAATCTTTGACACGCACAATAGGCGCCAAAGGCATGGGGGTATCATAGCACATGACAAAACCTAAAACGAGGCTTACACTTGTGTAAAATATGGAACACGGAACATGGACCTCGGAACCGTTAATCGGAATACCGAAAGCAGACGCTTGGTTTGAAGGCGAGAGAGAAGGGCAACTCTCGGTTGATGTATTCCGCGAGGGCGATCAACTAGTTATCCGCTCGACCATAGCCGGTGCCAAGCCGGAAGATATTGATATCGCCGTAAATGGTGACTTGTTAACGATTCGAGGGACGCGCGAGGATAAACGAGAAATCAATGAAGACGATTGGTTCCATCGGGAATGTCATTGGGGCACATTTAGCAGAAGCTTGATTTTGCCTGTTGATGTTGTCGCCGACCAAGCGGATGCAACTCTCCGAGAAGGAGTCCTTGAACTGCGCATCCCTATCCGTGGTACAGAACGACATATTCCCGTAACATAAGCACATCCTAATTTATGAGCTTCCTTCCTTTTCAAGCAAAAACGCTTCAGGTGAATGAGACCGAGGTCGTGATCGATGTAAATGGATCAAGCATGACGCTCCCCCGCTCTGCGGTCGCAGGAACACCAAATGTAGGTGAAACGCTCCAAATTATAGCGATTGCCCCAGGAAAACAGCAGGATACGGATCAAGAAATTGCCAGAGCTATGTTAAATCGTTTATTGGGCGAGGGCTCGACAAATGCATGAACCTGATTAAAGCCAAGACACACGGAAGGAAGATCCTGTCCGCATCCCTGATCGGAATCGCTATTGCCGGAGGTCTTTTTGCCTCAGTTCTGGCTGGGCTCGGTGCCGCGGCATACGGATATGAGGTCGCGTTCCACGACAAGATTTTTCCTGGTGTACGCGTCGCGGGATTAAAACTCGACGGCATGACGCGTCAGCAAGCAGAAGCTGCTTTACAGAAATATCTGAATGAAGCTTTAGATCCGGGATTCACGTTTAAACTCGGCGACAAACAGATCGTGATACCCAGAAGCACTGTACCGATTGAAGATCCAGATCTTTCTCGTGAACTTGTCACGTATGACCCAGGACCTGTGGTTGATCAAGCTTTTAGAATTGGGCGTAATTCTACGACCGTTTTAAATGCGATAGAGCGCGTTCGACTTTATCTAAGGTCAGAAAATCTTGAGCTAAAAACGATTGTAAATCGCGATTTAATACAAGCTCTGCTCTTAGACCAGATCTCAAACAATTTACCGCTTGTTCGTGATGCGGAGCTACATGTTCGTATGTCTACATCGACTGAGAGCGGGTTTGAAACGGATATTCAGGCCGAGCAAATAGGTGTTTCAACGGATTTGGAATCTGCGGTGAATGCATTTGAATCGCAAGCGAAGCATATCGCTTTTTCACCAATCACCGTTAAAACCGTGCGTGTATTACCAGAACTTACAGCCGAGGATTTACGCTCCGTACTTCCGGGTATTCCTTCTTGGCTCGCGAAAGCTCCTTTTACAATTACCAATGAATTGAAACGGCAACCTGTCACAAGCTCCACGCTTGCAGGCTGGATTACGGCGAGCTCCACACCCTCTGGCGTTGTGTTAGCGCTTGATGCGGAACGTATCGAGAAATCCATGGCTACTTTCACTGCTGATTTATTAAAAGAGCCGCGTGATGGAAAACTTGTGCTTGATGATGAGGGAAAGCTCAAGGAATTTGTGGCTCCGGTTGAAGGCGTGCGTGTTGATGGAATGAAGACAGGAGAATCGATTTTAGCTGCCTGGGAAAGTGGCTCAACGACCGTGCCTCTTGCTTTTACGCGCATCTCGCCAAAGATTGAGGGTGAAGCCGCAGAACAGCTTGGTATTCGTGAATTACTTGGTGTCGGACGATCGTATTTTGATGGATCGCCAACCAATCGTCGTCGTAATATCGCGCTAGGCGCAAAGAAAATGAACGGCGTTCTTGTGCCTCCTGGCGAGAACTTTAGCCAGCTTGGTGTCCTTGGCGAGATCGATGGACCGCATGGTTGGTGGCAGGAGCTTGTTATCAAGGGCAATAAAACTGAGCCAGAATATGGTGGCGGACTCTGCCAAGTCGGCTCTACGAGTTTCCGCATGGCCATGGCTTCCGGCTTTCCGATTGTTGAACGTCGTAATCACAGCTATCGCGTTCGATATTATGAACCGGCTGGAACAGATGCAACTATCTACTCTCCATCGCCTGATTTCCGTTTCAAAAACGATACTTCACATCATATCTTGCTAACATCAGAGATCCAGGGCGACATGTTGGCGTTTTACGCTTGGGGGACAAGTGATGGTCGTAAGGCTGAGCAGACAACACCAAAGGTGTATAACATCGTCGCTGCTCCTCCAATTAAACTTATTCCGACGACAGAATTAGCTGTTGGAAAGCGCAAATGCACGGAGTCGGCGCATGCGGGCGCTACTGCGAGCCTCGACTACACAGTCACCTATCCAAACGGCGAGGTAAAAAAGGAAACATTCACGAGCTACTATCGACCATGGGGCGCCGTTTGTTTGGTAGGAGCAACCGCTGAAGATGTTACCGCTTCACAAAATCCATCCGCTCCAATTGTTGACGAAACCGGCATCAATAATCCGAATTAATCGATCTATCGCCTGCTTGACAAAAGCTTATAGATATGGTATATATGGTGTAGCACATTTGAGCCGCCTAGGCCTTTATGCACGGCGGGCTCATTTTTTGTCTCTTTACAGCGCTTTTGTGCCGGATAGAGTTGTCAGACCATTAACACTTATCCACAGGTCTGCTAAGATCAGGTAAGAATTCAAATTTTCAGATAGAAAGACAAACGCTGGAGCAATCCGCGTCCACGACAAGCATGGGATCTTTCTGCAGGGTGCCGCAGGTCTTCGGACTCGCTCTCCCCTATAGAAAGGTTTCTTGGATGCGGATTGCTCGAGCGCTGGTCGAAAGGCCCCACTGATTACAAATCAGTGGGGCGTTTGTTTTATTCTTGATTTGCGAGGAATCGTTCCGCATCTAACGCTGCCATACATCCAGTTCCGGCAGCGGTAATCGCTTGGCGATAGTGACTATCTTGGACATCGCCACAGGCAAATAGACCTTCGATATTGGTCTTGGACGAGCCTGGAACGGTTTTTACGTAACTTTTCTCATCAAGATCGATTAAACCTTTTACGAGCGAGACATTAGGCTCATGACCGATTGCGGCAAAGACGCCGTCGATTTTCATTTCACGCATTTCTCCGGAAACGGTGTCGCGGAGTTTTACGCCCGTTACCTGTCCGACATTCACGTCCAGAATTTCTGTGATTTCTGTGTTGAGGACGATTTCAATTTTTGCATTTGCCTTTACGCGTTCCTGCATGATTTTAGATGCACGGAATTCATCACGGCGATGCATGAGATACACCTTGTCTGCAAAGCGTGTAAGAAAAGATGCTTCTTCCATCGCGCTGTCTCCCCCACCGACGACGATCACATTCTTGCCTTTAAAGAAAAAGCCGTCGCAAGTAGCACATGCGGATACACCTTTTCCGTACAAGGCTTTTTCTGATTCAAGACCAAGACGGCGTGCGGTTGCGCCGGTCGAAAGAATTACGGTTTTTGTTTCGTAGGTTTTTCCAGCGGCAACTACCTCAAATCCCCCATCGATTTGTTTGAGCGATTCAACCATTGAGGAAATAATTTCTGTTCCAAAACGCTTAGCTTGTTTGCGCATCACTTCCATCAGCTCAGGGCCTTGGATGCCATTTTCAAAACCCGGGAAGTTTTCAACTTCCGTTGTCGTCATGAGCTGACCGCCAGGTTCTGCGCCTTCAAAAACGAGTGGCTGCAAATCAGCGCGAGCAGCGTAAACCGCGGCCGTCCAACCAGCGGGACCGGAACCGACAATGATGACGTTGCGCATGTTATCCAATGTAAGGCTTGAATTTTTCCATGAACGCTTCCTTTGGCATCGCGCCTACAAAACGCTCTACTTCTTTTCCATCTTTAAAAATAATCACGGTTGGGATTGAGAGAACGCGATACTCTGTGGAGAGATGCTGACTGTCATCGACATTGAGTTTGCCGATTTTCAGTTTGTTCTCATCAATTTCTTCTGAGAGTTCATCAAGAATCGGGCCGGTGATGCGGCAAGGCGGACACCAAGTCGCCCAAAAATCGACGGCTACAGGAATAGATGATTTTAGAACGTCGTTCTCAAAGTTCGCTTCAGAAAAAACATATGCCATAGGATCCGATCATAAGTCGAAATCCTGTGTACGGCAATCCCTTAAAAAACACCCCGCTTTTGCGGGGTGTTTTCTTATCGGAAGTTCTCAACCTTACGTGCCTTGGACTCTTCCGTGTAAGCCTCGATTCTGTCGTCGACCATGAGTTTGACCTTGCCCTTGTAAGACAAACCACACTCCGTTCCTGCGCCAACTTCTTTGACGGCAGACTTACCACTCTGCAACGAGTCGATCGTTCCTTCACCGATAATCTCATTGTTGCGGAATACACGAAGCTTGGCACCGGTTGCGAGCTTACCTGTTTGTACGCGCAAACCAACAACCATGCGATTCACTTCTGTGAGGAAAATCGCACCTACTTCTGCAGAACCAAGTTCTGTAATAATCTTTTCTTGTGGCAAAAGCTTGTTCAAACGCTCAACGATGTTATCAAACAAATCATAGACAACTTTGTACATGACAACATCCACTTCTTTTTCACGCGCTTTGTGAACGAGAGCCGGAGGGAACATGACGTTAAATCCATACACAACAGATGGCTTGCTGTTGGCGGCGCGCTCGATGTCACCTTCTGTGATGTTGCCGAGGCCTTTCTGAATAACATCGACACCGACAAGCTCATGCTTGATCTTTTCTGTCATGCCGAGAATTGCTTCAAGTGAGCCGAGCACATCGGTTTTGAGCACGACATTGAGCATGGTTTTCTTTTCCCCTTCCTCCCCTTCTGTGGGTTGAGCTTTGGTTGCGGTGAGCGTTTCCACGTTTTGACGAGCGACATTCTTGGTTTTCCGTACTTCTAAGTCGCTTGGATTTTCTGGAACCTCCAAAATATCACCGACAGAAGGCGCTGTTTTAAAACCAAGGATTTTTACCGGCATGCCAGGCGTTGCCTCGTCCATAATCTTGCCAGTCCAGTCGCGCATCATGCGAACACGACCATACGCGACACCGGCAATTCCGAGGGCTTCATTTTTGTGAAGTGTTCCGTTCTGGATAATCGCGGTTGCAACTGGACCCTCACCTTTGTCGACACGGGATTCAATAATGGTTCCGGCGGCGCGTGCGGATGGATTGCTCATGATGCGTTCCTTTTCCATCTCAGCGACAAGCAAAACAAGATCAAGCAATTCATCAATACCCGTTCCAACTTTGGCCGAGATTTTGGCCATCGGAACTTTTCCACCCCATTCCTCGACGGTGATACCAGCTTCCGCCAATTGACCGAGTACGCGGTTTGTATCGGCATCTGGTTTATCCATCTTGTTCAGAGCAACAACAAAAGGAAGTTTCGCCGCCTGAATAATGTTGATCGCTTCTTTTGTTTGAGGCTGTACACCGTCATCGGCAGCAACAACAAGAATCGCGATGTCGGCGACCTTAGCGCCACGAGAACGCATGACCGTAAAGGCTTCGTGACCTGGTGTGTCGATAAAGGTCAGTGGCTTACCTTTGTTTTCAACCATGTAGGCACCAATGTGCTGAGTGATTCCACCGGACTCCCCTTCCATGACATGCGTTTTACGAATGGCATCGAGCGTACGTGTTTTTCCGTGGTCAACGTGACCCATGACAACAATAACCGGAGGGCGTTCTTTGAGCTCTCCTTTTTCTTGCGATGACAAAATTTCTTTGAGTCGATCCTGACTTTCTACAGAAGCCTGAAGTTCAGCTTGGTCCTTGGATTCTGCTGTTGGCTTGTAACCAAGTTCTTCCGCGATGATGGAAGCCGTCGTGTAGTCGATGCGCTCGTTTTGGGAAGCAAGAATACCTGCTTTCATGAGCTGCTGGATGACGCGCGTAACTGGAAGCTCCAGCTTGCCGGCGAAATCGCGGACAGCGATAACGGCTGGCAACGACACTTCACGGTTTTCCGGAGCGCTTCCGTCTTTGGTGACGACGGCCTGTTGTTTGACGAGGGTATCTCGCAAGCGTTCGCGACGGGAGTTTTCCAACCACTTCTTATAAATTTGGTCTGCGGTACGATCATCGATCTTGATGGCGCGTGCGCCGACGTCAAAACCAAGCTCTGGCATTTTAGCCAAAAGCTGTTGTGGGGTAACGCGCAAACGGCGGGCCAATTCGGTAACGTTCATGCGTGCGAGTTTAGGCTTGATTTAGCGGAAAGTCAAGCGTATAAACGTATACATGGACGGACTTCTCTTGATCGACAAACCTATTGGGTGGACCTCGCATGATGTCGTGGCTAAGCTGCGGGGCATTTTGAAGATACGCGCAATTGGCCATGCTGGAACGCTAGATCCCTTTGCAACGGGCCTACTTGTACTTGGTATCGGCAAAGGAACAAAGCGCCTGACGGCCCTCGTTGGCGTAGATAAGGCGTATTTGGCGACTGTGCGACTTGGGGCCACGAGTGACACTTTTGATAAGGACGGAGTGATTTTGGAGCTCAGCGAGCCCAGTGTGCCGACCAGAGAGCAGATCGAGTCGGCACTTGATCAATTTCGTGGTGATTATGAGCAGTTTGCGCCTTTACATTCCGCTAAGAAAATCGGTGGGAAAAAGCTGTATGATCTGGCTCGAGCAGGAAAAGCGACGGAAGAAATGAGGCCAAAGAAGCAGGTTACAATCGATGCAATCGAAATTATCGACTATGCCTGGCCAAATCTTGTGATCGATGTGAAATGTGGGAGTGGAACGTATATTCGATCTTTAGCGGATGATATCGGTAGAGCTTTGGGAACGGGTGGATATTGCTTGGAGTTGCGTCGAAGCAAGGTTGGTGATTTTGATGTGAAAGACGCGCTCACTTTGGAGGGCCTGACACCTGATATTGCTGCAAAACACATCCTCTGATAGGTTAGATGTACTGACAATTTTTCAGCGCTGGATGCGAATGGTGTAGCGATGTCAGTCTTATCATCAACTTTTAGAGCTTTGGAACAACAGAAGATGACAGACTGGCCGCCTATCGTAACGGCGCGTATCTATAAATAAATATGGAAAGTGCGTTGATTGGAATCCTCTTTGCCGCACTTGGCATCGGGGTTGGGACGGCGATTGGGTATTACTTTAGGGACAATAAATCAAAAGCACACTTAGACGATGCCTCGCGCAAAGCAGATGAGATTTTGCGTGAAGCGGAAATCAAACAGTCCGAGGGTTTGGCTAGAGCTAAGGAAAAAGCCATTAAGATTTTGGAAGAAGCGCGTTTGGAGGAACGTCGTGCTTTTGAAGAACTGCAAAAACAACAGACCGCATTGGTTGAGCGTGAATCGACATTTGGAGAACGGTTAAATGAAATCGAAAAATCCAAACAAGAGGTTGAGGCGGCGCAAAAGCGTTTAGAAGAAGCGCATGCCAATGCTGAACGATTGACTGGCGACATCATGGTCAAGCTTCAGGAAGTCGCGGCTCTCTCCAAAGAAAAAGCCCTTGAACGCTTGATAGCTACCGTTGAAGATGAGCACAAGGAGAATATTCTTGGTCGCATGCGCAAGCTCGACGATATGGGCGCGGATGAGATCGACATGAAAGCCAAGACGATTATGGCCACCGCGATTCAACGACAAGCTTCATCGCATGTGGTGGAAACGACGGTGACGCATGTGCAATTGCCATCGGAAGAAATGAAGGGACGTATTATTGGGCGCGAAGGACGTAATATCAAAGCCCTTGAGCTTTTGACGGGTTGTGAATTGATTATCGATGATACACCTGGAGCTGTGACGGTTTCCGGCTTCTCCCCTATTCGTCGCCAAGTCGCAAAACGCGCGCTTGAAAAATTGATCGCCGATGGACGTATTCATCCGGGACGTATTGAAGAATTCGTGGATGAAGCCAAGCACGATCTTGCGCTTGATATCCGAAAAGCTGGCGAAGATGCTTTGTTTGAACTTGGATTGCCGACGGCGACGCTTGATCCAAAGCTTGTTCAGATTCTGGGTCGATTGAAATTCCGTACCAGCTACGGACAGAATGCGTTGCTACACTCGATGGAGGTTGCAAAACTGTCTGCGATGCTTGCAGAAGAACTGAAAGCCGATGTGTACGTGTGTAAACTCGGAGGACTTTTGCATGACATCGGAAAAGCGGTTGACCATGACATGCAAGGCTCGCATCCAGAGATTGGTTATCAGATCATGCAGAAGTATGGTTTTCCGGAAGCGATTGCGTATCAGTCGATTGGACATCATGAAGATAAGCCAAAGACTTTGGAAGCGATTATCGTTAAAGCAGCTGATGCGATTTCTGGAGCGCGACCAGGTGCTCGCAAGGACTCACTCGAATTCTATGTGAAGCGTTTGCAGGATCTTGAAAATGTCGCGATGAGTTTTGAGGGCGTTGAAAAGGTGTATGCGATTCAGGCTGGACGTGAAATTCGTGTCTTTGTGAATCCAAAACAAGTTGACGACTATGCGGCAACCAAGCTTGCACGCAACATCGCCAATAAAATTGAAAGCGAGTTGAAGTTTCCGGGTGAAGTGAGAGTTACTCTGATCAGAGAGACGAGAGTGGTTGAGCACGCAAAGTAAAAAAACAGCCCCGATCGGGGCTGTTTTTTTAGATCCCTGTATCGACCCCTGATCTTTTTGAAGTTTTCAGATATATTGCGGTCTGCAATTTGCATTCCGCAGCTTGCAAAGTAGTGTTTCTGATGCGATTTCCGAACAAGCAACTTCCACTGGTTCTGGCATCTTTCCTGCTCGGCTGGATCGTCGGCATCTCCCTCGTTCAGCAGGTGGAGGCGCAGGGCGGCGGACGCTCAACCCCACGCGAATGCAGCGCGTTGGCTAGCACCTCCGACTACGGGACGATCATCGGTCCTTCAATCGCTGCTCTCGAAGCGGCCTCGCATCAGATGAGTACCCTCGACTCTCGCTGTCCGGACCGCGTGTTTACCGCTGAACGTGACCCTGCATGTCAGGCTGAGATGAGAACATGCCGTCAGTTCTACGAAGCGAATATTCGGCAAGGCGGCTACGACGCGGTCATCGTACGCTTCCGAGAAATGTCTGCTCTGATCGCCCAACCAGTTGGTGGACAACATTTTGAGGTTCCTGCGGACTGGGCTAGACATCATCTAGTCGGCATGCAAGATACTGACTGCATGACCATCATAGGATTCGCTGAACGTAGCGCACGAATGTCGGACGAAGCGAATTTTCTGCGTCAAACGGAACGCACCTATCAGCAGTGGTGGGATTGGGTTCGTGGCCTCTGCCACATGACCCGCTAGCCATCGCTGGAGCATCTCTCAAACAAAACGCCCCACAAAATGTGGGGCGTTTATATTTTCTGTATTTTAAAGTGGCAGATTACCTTCCAACACAAGCATTTTACGAACAATAAGGTGAGTTTTAGGCTTTGCGCTAGTCGTTGACGGAAAGACCAACATCTGAAATACTCATCCGGCTTTACGTTCTTTTTGCTTGCATACAACTCATCAAGGAGCATCCATGTCGTCGCAATGTGCATCGATTCTGGCGGTCGCTATCACCATCTCACTAGCCCTGTCCGGCTGCGGCAATCCCTCGCCAAGTACCTGCGCTCCTGGAGAAACACAGGAATGCTACTGCTCCGGCGGTGGCACCGGTGTCCAAACCTGCAGCTCCAGCGGTAGTAGCTGGGGAGCATGTGTGGGCTGCTCATCAACCGGTTCACCCGATGCTGGTATGTGCCGACCTGCGGGTGTCTCTACCCTCGTCTGCGGTTGCTGGGGCTATGCCGTCGATGGGCAAATCGTGTCAGCTACGGGCTGCTGCTCCGGCTTCGCTCGACAAAGCCTGTGCGGAGGTAGCCCGCCCTGTCCGGCTGGCGGTTATCCTTGGGCGAATGTGTGCACCCCCTGACTCTCAACAAAAAACGCGTCCTTGGCTTGGACGCGTTTTTGCTATAAATTAGCTAATTATAGGCAAAATTTTTAAAAACGAAATTGAAAGGCCTTGACCTTCCACAAGCCATCTGTTGCGCAACTTAGCGAAAAAATGTAAGGTAACCCCATCAATCATTCATTATTCCTACCTATGAACAAGGCAGAACTCATCAACTACCTCTCGGAAAAGGTCGGTGTCACCAAGAAACAGGCTGAAGACATGGTCGAAGCGTTTGTCGAAGTAGTCACTTCTACGCTCAAAGGAGGCGGTGAAGTGAACATCGCTGGCTTTGGTGCTTTCATGGCCAAGACTCGCGCCGCTCGTATGGGTGTGAACCCGCAGCGTCCGACCGAGAAGATCCAGATCGGTGCCGTCACCGTTCCAAAGTTCAAAGCTGGTAAGGGTTTGAAGGATGCTCTCAAGCACGCTGGCATGGCTGCAAACGCCGCTCCAGCAGCCGCTCCGATGACACCTCCAAGCGCTCCGATGAGCCCTTCGATGTAAGCATCGAAACAAAAAAAATCTCTCCGAGTGGGAGATTTTTTTGTTACTTGAGATTGATTCCAATTTTTGTCAGCAATGAAGCAGCCTCCGGAAAAGAAAAGATCGCTCCTTTTAGTTTATTGTTGGATGGATCAATGGAGTAGTTCTTTGCGCGAGAAAAATCTGCCCCTTGTAAATCACAGTGATGGAATAGCGCTCCCTCGAGATCGCTCTCTTCAAAATCCGCTGATTCGAGAACACTATCGATGAATGGCGTCTCACGAATCACGCATCGCAAAAATGAAGTCTTCTTGAGTTTGAGGCCTGTGAAGTTGCATGTATCAATCAGACAGTCTTTGAAACGAATGTCGAGAAACTTTGCGTTACAGCGAGTGAAGTCCGCCCCAACGAGCTTGCATCCCTCAAACG
>ENA-ORBV01002257-ORBV01002257.1-microbial-mat-metagenome-genome-assembly--contig:-NODE-2257-length-41021-cov-9.661855_pt1 | contig 41021 bp, 44 predicted proteins | sample MGYA00237777_ERZ505514 | MGnify/ENA primary metagenome ERZ505514 (study PRJEB26160, sample SAMN06269048) | microbial mat metagenome | isolation source: Oligotrophic lake microbial mat | place... | reverse complement strand
GAACGGCTTGTTGCCGATCGTGCTGCCGCTGGCCACGGTGGAAAAGCTCGGTGCGGCGCTGGCGGCCGATCCCGCGAGAGCCACCATGACCATCGACCTCGCCGGCCAGAAAGTCATTACGCCCTCGGGGGAAGCGCTTGCCTTCGAGATCGAGCCGTTGCGCAAGCGCGCGCTGCTCGAAGGGCTGGATGAGATCGGCTTGACGCAGCTGCGCGAAGCGGACATCGCCGAGTTCCAGCGCAAGGACAAGCTGCGCCGGCCCTGGGTGTATGTCTGAAAGCCAGACTTTCGTTTCGTACGGCCCAGGCAGGTGCCCTTGATTGATCAACGGGCCGTCTCGCGCCAGGGCGCGTGACGATGATGTTCGGTGCCGCGAAAATCGGCTCGTCGGCCGCCGATCCTCGCCGCCGGGCAGCTTCAGGCCAGGCGCGAAAGTGCCTGGCGTATCCGCGTTGCACAGCCTTGCAGCGGCGCAAGCAGTGGGTTCGTTAGGCCCCTGCGGGTGACTCGGCTGGAGAGCGTGCTGAGCGCGACCGACGCGACCACGCGCCCGGTGCGGTCAGAGATGGGGACAGCCAGCGCGCGCAATCCGATCTCGAGTTCGCCGTCAACCTGCGCATAGCCCTGCTTTCGCACTTGCGCCAGAATGGCGCGCAGCTTTTTCTCGTCGGTCACCGTTTTCGCCGTCACTGCGGAGATCCGCGCGCACGCGAAGTAGCGGTCGAGCGCAGTATCCGGCAGAGCGGCGAGCTGCACCCGGCCCATTGCGCTCGCGTATGCCGGAAGACGGTCGCCGACCTTGACGGCAATCGACATCAGGCGCTCCGCCGCGGGCAAGCGGACCACGTGCACGATCTCCGTACCGTCCAGGACCGAGACGGAACAGGATTCCCGCGTCTCGCGCACGAGGTCTTCGAGGAAGGGCTGCGCGACGTCCCACACGTCCATGGATGACATGTATGCGAAGCCCAGGCCGAGCACGCGCGGGCGCAACTCGAAGTGCTTGCCGTCGAAAGCGGCATAGCCCAGCGAGACCAGCGTGTAGAGCAGCCGGCGCGCGGCAGCACGGCTGAGTTTCGCGCGACGCGCTACTTCGCTCAGCGTCATCGCCTGTCGCCCCTGCCCGAAGACCTCGATGACCGCCAGTCCGCGCGCGAGCGACCTCACCAGTTGATCTTTGGGGATGGTTTTACTTGACATGGGTTCGGTTCGAACGCAGTATTTCTGAACATATGTTCGCATAACGAACAAATCTCGTCCACGTCCAGATACTGTTCCGCCTCCGGCATGCCCCTCTCTTTCTCCGTTTTTGTGGGTACCCTGGGCACTGGGTTATGGCGCAGCCGCGACACCGGCGGGCACTGGGAGCCGGTGCGCCAGGGGCTCAGTCCCGAGACCCGGATCTTCTGCCTGGCCTGCGATCCTTCGAACCCCGACGCGATCTACGCAGGCGCGGCCGACGGCCTCTGGCGCAGTCTCGATCGGGGCGCGAACTTCCACCATGTCGAGTCGCCGATGAACGCGCTGGAAGTCTGGCGCATCGCGGTCGACCCGGCAAACTCGAGCGTCCTCTACGCGGGAACACGCCCCGCCGCGTTGTTCCGTTCGCTCGATGGTGGGGTGCGCTGGACGCGGCTTTCGGCGCAGTTTCCCGAGACGTGTCCCGCGGTCCGCGTTCCACGCGTCACTTCGCTGGCCGTCGACCCGACGGACAGCCGGGTGGTCTGGGCAGGCATCGAAGTCGATGGCGTCCAGCTCAGCATCGACGGCGGCGAAACCTGGCGCCGGGTCGGGCCGGCCTCTGGTGAACTGGATATCCACGACATCATCGTGACGAACCGGGGCCGGGTATTCGTGAGCACCCCGGGCGACGTGTTCTCCACCGACGCCGAGGCCACGCTCTGGCGGCCTTTTCACGTGCAGCCGCATTTTCGCTACCCCTACTGCCGCGGATTGGGTTTGAAGGCCGATGACGCGGAGGTCTTGTTCGTCGGTACAGGCGAGGCGGCGGTGGGCGCAACCGGCGCGATCCAGCGCTCGGCCGATGGCGGCGTGACATGGACGCGGCCTGAGCTGCCGATCGAGCCCAATTCCCCGGCATGGGCTTTTGCGACCCACAAGTCCGATCCCGATTTGGTTCTCTGCTGCAGCCACTATGGCCAGTTGTTCATCAGCCGCGATGCCGGCTTGAGCTGGGCCAAGGTGCGGCGCGAGTTTACCCAGACCCGTTCGCTGATGTTGCTCGTCAATCCCTTAGAGGAAAGTTCATGAAACACACGTTCTCGAGACTGCTGCTTGCGTTGCTGTTCCTGTGCGCACTCCCACCGGCGCCGGTGTTTGCGCAAGCCTGGCCGGCCAAGCCGATCCGCCTGATCATTCCTTATCCGCCCGGGGGCCAGACGGACATTGTCGGGCGCTGGCTTGGCGCGCTGCTCTCGCCGGTGCTGGGACAGCCGGTCGTCATGGACAATCGTGCTGGCGCGCAAGGCATTCTAGGCATGAGCGCGGCCAAGAATGCCGATCCGGATGGCTACACCTTTGTCTACAGCAACGTTTCGATCAGCCTGATCAACCGGTTCGCGCATGCCAAGCTGCCCTACGACGCACTGACCGATTTCGAGCCGGTGTCGATGCTCGGGTACACGACACTCGGTCTCGCGGTGCCCTCTGCTTCTCCTTTCAAGAACCTGGCGGACCTGGTTCGATTCGTGAAAGCCAATCCGGGCAAAACCACGTTCGCCTCGTTCGGAGTCGGCAGCAGCGCCCACATGTACGGAGAGATTCTGAACGGTGCCGCCGGGTTGGACATGGCGCATGTGCCGTACAAGGGCACGGCGGCCGCCACTATCGATGTGGTAGCGGGCCGCGTCACGGCGGGTTACATCGATTTCTCCAGCATGGGACCGATGATCCAGGCAGGCAAGCTCACCGTTCTCGCGGTGACGGGTACGCGGCGCTGGCCGCTGTACCCGGACATCCCCACGTTCGGTGAGACCGGTTATCCGCTCGACCTTCCGGGATGGGCCGGCATCATGGCGCCCAAGGGCACGCCGCGTCCCGTGGTCGATCGCATGAGCCAGGAAATCGCCCGCATCTTGCGCACCCCTGAGGGACAGAAAGACATGCTCGAGAAGGGAGGCATCATCGCCGTCGGCAGCACGCCTACCGAGTTTGCCGACGTTCTCAGGCGCGACGCGCCGCGCTGGGGTGAGGCTTTCGCACGTTCCGGAGTGAAGCCCGAATGAGCGCGGCCCTGGACGCAAGTAGACGACTGGCCGGCAAGATCGCTCTGATCACCGGTGCCGCGGGTGCCCAGGGCCGCGCGGCTGCCATGACTTTCGCCCGGCACGGCGCGAAGCTTGCGCTTGCCGATATCGACGAGACACGGGTCCAGGAAGTGCGCTCACAGGTCGAGGCCGCGGGCGGCGAGGCTTTTGCTGTCGGCGTCGATGTCACCCAGGAGGCGAGCGTAAGGGACATGGTCGAGGCTTCGCTGAAACACTTCGGCATGCTCAATGTGCTCTACAACAATGCCGGCATCAATAACGGCGGGCCGACCGAGGCTGAGCGCGATGTAGACGTGGTGCGTCTGCCGATCGAGATCTGGCAGCGAATGATGGGCGTGAACCTGACCGGGGTGTTCCTATGTTGCAAGCACGCCATCCCAGCCCTTATCGCCGCGGGCGGGGGATCGGTGATCAACATTTCGTCCACCGCCGGAATTCTCGGAAGCTCGCTCTCCGGACACACCTATTCTGCGAGCAAGGGCGGACTCAACTCGCTCACCCGCTCCATGGCCGCCGCCTACGCGAAACACAAAGTGCGCGTGAACGCGATCTGCCCCGGATCGCTTGAACCCGTAATGCGATTCGGCATCCCGCGCACGCCCGAGCGGCAGAAGATGCTCGAGTCGAACTATCCGCTCGGTCGCCTGGGCACGGAGGAGGACGTGGTGCAGCTCGCAGTGCACCTGGCCTCGGACGAATCGAGCTGGACCACGGGGGCGGTGATCCCGGTGGATGGAGGGTTCACCTCGACGTCCTGAGCTTGGAAGCCGGGGTTGCCTTATTCGGCCTTGACGCCAGCCTTGCGGATTACCGCGCCCCACTTGACGACCTCGTCTTCGAGGAATCGTGTGGCTTCCCGCGGGGTGTTGCCGACGGGTTCGATTCCAAGTGCGTCGAGCTTGCCCGCCAGGTCGGTCGTGCCAACGGCTCTGGCCACGGCTGCCGAAAGCCGGTTGACGATTTCCGGAGGCGTTTCGGCCGGCGCAAGAAACATCATCGGTGTGGAGGACTCGAGGCTTGGGCCACCCGCCTGCACGATCGTCGGTACTTCGGGGGCGCCGCTGCTTCGCTTCGCGGAGAGCATGGCCAGCGCCTTGATCCGGCCGCCGCGCACGTGGGTCATGACCGAAAGCGGGGTTTCGAACACGATCTGGATGTTGCCGCTGATCAGGTCCGTGAGCTGGACCGCGAATCCCTTGTAGGGCACATGCACCATGGCGACTCCGGCTGCCTGCTTCAGCAGTTCTCCCGACAGGTGGGATATCGCCCCCACCCCCGAAGATCCGAAAGAGATCTTGTTGGGATTGGCGCGAGCGTAGGCAATCAGTTCAGCCATGTCTTTTGCCGGCAGGGTATTGCTGGCGACGACGATGAGCGGAGAAACACCCACCAGCGAAACCGCGGAAAAACTCTTGACCGGATCGAAGCTCATCTTGCCGGCGTGCAGGGTTGCGTTCGAGGCATGTCCGCCAAGAACGGTGATGAATGTATACCCGTCGGCGGGAGCTCGGGCGACTTCGGCCGCGCCCACCATCGAATTTGCGCCGGGTTTGTACTCCACCACGAAATTCCAGCCCGTCTGCTCGGTGACCTTCTGCAATACCATGCGCGTCGCATTGTCGGTCATGCCGCCCGCGGTGTAGGGCACGATCCAGCGTATGGGTTTGGAGGGCCAGGCTTGCGCTATGGCGCCAGTGACCGGGAGGGCAAGTGCAAAGAGTGCGGTGAGAAAAATGCGTGCGGCATGATGCATGTGAGTCTGCCTCCGATTGGGGTGGTTCAATAGCCTGCTTCGAGGTCAACCAGGTACAACGGCCTTTCACCGCGGCGTACTCGATCGATGTTCTCCACGGCGACGTTTATGGCGGTTCGAGGTTCCGTGCGGGCGGCGATATGCGGCGTAATACTCACCTGCCGGTGCGTCCACAGAAAATGGTTCTCCGGCAGAGGCTCGTCCTCGAACACGTCGAGGTAGGCGTACGCGAGTTGGCCGGAATCGAGTGCGGTGAGCAGGTCGGCGGTGACCATTTGCGCACCGCGTCCCAGACTGATCAGCGCGGCACCGCGCTTCATGCGTTCGAATACGCGCCGGGAGAGCAGGCCGTGTGTCGCCGGAGTCAGAGGCAGCAGGCAAACCAGTACGTCGGATTGCTCCAGAACTGCATCAAGCCCTTGCCTGCTCGAATGGCAGGCGATACCCGGGATCGATTTCTGGGTGCGGCTCCAGCCGCAGACGTTGAATCCAAGTCTGTTCAATGCTTGCGCGGCCGCCCTGCCCAGTTCGCCCAGCCCGAGGATGCCGACCGTCCGGTCGCTGGCGATGCGCTGGGGGATGTAGGCCCAGCGACGTTGGGCCTGCTGTTGCCTGTACTGATGGAGACTGCGATGGAAATCGATGACCCACGCGAGCACGATTTCCGTCATGGCGTTGACCATGCTGGGGTCGACCATCCTCGCCAGAGGCACATCCCTGGGCAGCGAGCGGTCGCTGAGCAGCGTATCGACACCCATCCACAGGCACTGCACGAGTTGCAGATTCGGCAGTGCATCGAGTTCCCCCGCCTGCGGGGAACCAACGAGGGCGATTTTCACCTGTGCGGGATCGTCAAGATCGGGGTAGATGAAGAAGCGGTCCTGCGGTAGCCGCTCGCGCAACAGGGGAAGCCACTGTTGCGGATAGGTCTTGTCGCCGACGAGTGCGATGTCCATTGTGAAGTTTGCGGAATGTTCGTATACCGAACAAATGTTTAAAAAGCCTATCTGACCGGAAAGAGCGCGTCAACGCTCATTTGTCCCCACGATACTGCCGTAGTGAAACTGCATCGAAGCCCTCGGTCGAAGAGGGTATCTTGGCGGCAAGCTGCAATTGGAGGATCTCGAAGATGAACACGCTTAAGGAACCTCGCATTGTTCGCCTGGCAGATCAGGTCGATGTAAATTTCGGGCCGCTGTCCACCTACCGGCGGCTGGTGGGGGGAGGGGAGGTGCCGGCATTCACTGGAATTCAGTCCTGCGAGCCGGGTTACATGACACGCATGCACTGGCATCCGTATGTCGAGCTTCTGTTTGTCATCGAGGGCGAGGCGATCGTCTACCTGGAGGGCGGGGAAGACGCGGCTGAGAGGCTCCTGGCCGGCGACATGGTGGCGCTGCCTCCCGACATTCCGCACGTGTTCGGAAACGCGAGCACAGAGACGCTGCGTATCCTCGGTATTCATACTTCGGCCGAGCGCGTGGTCAACTTCACCGATGGCACGCAAACCGCTGCGCACGGCTTCGTCGACTATTCGGGGGGCGCAGATGCGCCTCCCGTCGCTTCGGCCGCCACGGCTTGTCCCGGTCCCGGCACCCGACAGGCGGCACAAGCGGAAGGACCGCCGGTATGGCGCGGATTGAGCCGCGCCGAGATCAGCCGCCAGTTCGACATGCGCGTTGCCGTCCCCGACGGCGCATCGTTCACCAAGGCACGGGCAACGCGCAGCGCACCCTTGCGCATAAATTTGCCGGGCGAGCGCGACGTGAGGTACGGCACTGGCCCGCGCCAGCTCGTCGACATCTACCGCGGCGTGCCAGAGGGGCCGATCGTGATTTTTTTCCACGGCGGCGCGTGGCGTTACCAGTCGAAAGACGGGTTTGCTTTTCTCGCCGAACCGCTGCTGGCCGAAGGGATCACGGCAGTGGTGGTGGGCTATGACCTCGTCCCGCAGGTATCGCTACCCGAGATCATGGACGAGGCGTACCAGGCCGTGGCATGGACCTGCGCAACGCTATCTCCCGCAGGTAGGCGGCGCGTCGTGCTTGCCGGCCATTCCGCCGGTGCCCAGCTCGTGGGCATGGCGCTTGCGCACGATTTCACGAAGTACGGCCTCGCGCGTTCCCCGGTATGCGCCGCGCTGCTGGTGAGCGGCTCTTACGACATGGAGCCGCACCGCCACCATGACCGCTACCTCGACATGGGCCTGGACGAAGTGATGCTGCAGAAGGCGAGCCCCATGCGCAATCCTCCGCTCGACCCAGCGGTGGAGATGGTTGTTGCGGCGGGTGGCGGCGAAACGCCAGGCTACATCCGCCAGGCGGAGGAGTACCGAGACATGTGTGCCGCCCGAGGCCATCGTGCGAAAGTGCTGTTGACGCAGGAAGATCATCATTTCTCGATCATTGGCCGTTTGGCTGAACCCGACCACCCCCTGACTCGCGCACTTGTTTCGCTCGCGAAAGGGCCGTGACCCGCAATCCCAAGGAGAGACATGATGAACACCCCTGCGACGCGCTTTCAGGCAGTCGCGATGAAGGCGGCCAAGCTGGGCGAATCGAAACGCATAGAGTTCGGCCCGCTCGCTTACTATCACCCGCTGGTGGCTGACGGAACGACTCCCGTGCGAACCGGCATCCAAACCTCGGCGCCGGGCTATGTCGCGCCCATGCACTGGCATCCTTATACAGAGATACTGTTCATCATCGAAGGCGAGGCGGAGGTCTGGCTTCAGGGCGCGGAAGCGGAACGCGCGAGGGCCCAGGCCGGTGATTGCGTGGTGCTACCGCCCGGCATTCCGCATAGTTTCTGCACCGTCGGCGATACCCCGATGAGGCTGCTCGGCATCCATACGAGCCCTGAGCGTGTGGTCAACTACCTCGACCGCGAAACCGATGCATCCGGCTACCCGATGCTCGACGCCGACCTCCATCCGGTCCGTTGAAGTCATGCAGCGCGAACCGGCTGCCGTACTGATCATGATGATCGACGTGAAACCCGAGGATGAGGCCGAATTCAATCGTTGGTACAACGAGGAGCACATTCCGGAACTCATGGCCCTGCCGGGGTTCCTGGCAGCGCGGCGTTTCGAGGTCGAAGGTGAGGGAGCGAAGTACCTGGCCATCTACGAACTCGAGGATGCGAAAGTCTTCGATACACCGCAGTACAAGGTTTGGCGCGAGGCATCGGAATCCACCCGGCGCATGAGCGCGAAATTCGTCAGCCGCACGCGGCGGGTGTACCGCGAGATTTTCTCGACGAGTCTCGGCGCTCAATTGGCAACAGGTCCACTCCGACCATGAACTGAAGTGGGAGGAGTTGAAATCGATGAAGGGCCGGTTCACGATCCGGGTAACGCGCCAATGCCGCGCGGTCGTGATGTGCGAAGGCGAGCACATGCGCTTTCTCGCCCTGCATTTCGATCACGATAGGGCGTACCGCGGCGGTTAAGCTGCGCGAGCGAACGACACTGGATTGAGCAAGAGATCGTGCGCGCCGGCCTTTGGTTTACGTCTGAAAGTCGAACTTTTGAAGCCGTAACTCCAGCACTGGAGCGGCTTCCCCGTCAGTTTGTGTACCGGTACCGGTACATTACGGCGTCGAGGCGGCGATCTCCGCCGCGCTCATTCCCGGGCCGGATCCAGCGCAGATGAGTTCCTCGGCGATCCAGTTGCGCAGCAGCTGGGCGCCGCGCTGCGCCGCGCCCGCGTCGCCTGCGAATCTGCGCAATCCGTTGCAAACCGCGCCGAAACTGCGTCCGCGGCCGATCGCCGCCAGCGCCCAGGCTTCATCAGGGGCGAGCACGCGGTAGAAGGGCGTTTGCTCCTTGCGCCAGACGAGCCATGCGACCGGCTCCTCGAAGAGAACCTCTTTCGGCTTGCGTCCGCGGTCTTCGGCCCATTGCCAGATCCGCGGCGCGTTGCTGCGCAGGTTCAGCCGCCGCGCGGACGGATGGAGCGCGAAACGCATGTCCGGCCAGTCCCCGGCCGGAATGCGCGCAACCTGCCCGGCTTCGAGCCAAGGCGCATCCCCGGCGTCGAAGGCGAGCCCCAACGCCCACTCGAAGGCTGCAAGCTCGCCAAGCACCGGCCGCGTGCGCCAGCGCGGCGAACGCGCAAGAAAGCGCGCGAGACCGTCGCCGTACCAGCGCAGATTCGCGCAGCGCGACGGATGCGCAACGACGTACTCCCGCATTGCCGCGTTGAAAGCGCTCTCGCCGAGCAACGCCCGCATCGCGGGGTAGTCGTTGGCCAGCGCGTCCACCAGCCGCGAGTGGTACCCGTCGGCGTAGATCGACAGCCTGCGCGCCGCGCCCGCCCGGGGCGTAGCCAGCACGGCCCGTTCCATGGCGCGTGCCGGGCGATAGACATGGCGCTGGAATGCGCGCTGCAGCGCGGCCAGATCCATCATGCCGCTTTCCTTGCGACCGCGACGCCGGCACCGTCGCGCGCGCCTTGTGCAACGTCGCGTGCGCCTTGTGCAACGTCGCGCGCGCGATCGAGTTCGCGCACCAGCGTCCCCAAGGGGGGAATCCGGTCGTCGCGCTCGATCATCGTCGGCACCGGCCCGAAACGCCGGATCGCCTCGGCATACAAACGCCACACCGGTTCGATCACTCTGGCGTCATGCGTGTCGATGATCATGTCGCCGCAGTTCTCGTGGCCGGCGAGATGAATCTGGCGCACGCGCCGCGGGGGCATGGCGTCGAGGAACTCGAGCGCATCGAAGCCGTGGTTGAACGCGCTCACGTAGATGTTGTTCACGTCCAGAAGAATATCGCAGTCGGCCGCTTGGGCGAGCGCCGCCAGGAAATCCCACTCGGTCATCCGCGAGCTGTGATAGGCGACGTAGCTCGACACATTCTCCAGCAGAATCCGGCGGCCGAGAAAATCCTGCACGTCGCGCACGCGGCGCGCGACATGGTCGAGGGCCTCGTCGGTGTAGGGCAGCGGCATCAGGTCGTGCAGGTTGCGGCCGCCCACGCCGGTCCAGCACAGGTGGTCCGAGATCCAGGCCGGATCGATGCGCTTGGCCAGTGCTTTCAGGTCCTTGAGATAGTCGTAGTCGAGCGGATCGGTGCTGCCGATCGAAAGCGAAACGCCATGCAGCACCACGGGATAACGTTCGCGAATACGCTCGAGGTAATCGAGCGGCCGGCCGCCGGGGATCATGTAGTTCTCCGACAGCGCCTCGAACCAGTCCACGCGCGGACTCGACTTGAGAATCGCCTCGTAGTGCCTGGGACGCAGGCCGAGGCCAAAGCCGGAGATAGATGTCGCGGAAACCATGTTCACTCAGGAAAGCGGGTCACCGGCGTACCATGCCGGTGACCCGCGTTCGGAAGATGATTTCGGATTCTACTTCTTCACCGCGGCCTTGGCCTTGTCGCAATCGGCCTGGCTCATCTCCATGAAGCTCTTGCCCTTGCAGGCATTCTGGCCCTTGCACGAGTTGCTCGCGCCTTTGCAGCTGCCGTGGCCCTTGCAGGAATTCGCCCCCTCGCACTTGACCTTGGCGGCCTGCGCGGCGGCCGGCGCGGCCGCGGTGATTGCGAACATGCTCGCTGCGGCAGCCGCGAGGGCGATTCCGGTCAGTTTGTTGGCTTTCATTTGCATCTCCCATAATGGACGTTGAACTGAAACCCGGAAGCCCGGGTGCTGTCAGATACGGGCCGGAGCGTCTCTTGGATGTTGGAGGACCCCGGCGGGCGAACCTGCATGTCTCGGTCGAACCTTTGAGCTCAGTCCTTACACTTTTTCGTTGTGCGGCCCTATTCGGGTGCATGGCAGCGGCTGGAGCGGCGGAAGACAACAGCCGCTTTCTGGGCGAGCGCATGCCTTACGCCGAGTTCGATCGCCTTCCGGCAACGCGCATCGAGCTTCCGGGTGGGGAACTCATCGTGGCGTTTGCGCCGGGGACGCTCGAATTACCCCGCGAACGCGTGCTCGACTGGGTCGGATCGTCGGCGCGAGCCGTCTCCGCCTACTATGGCAGGTTCCCCGTGGTGAGCGCGCAGCTGCTCATCGTTCCGAGAGCCGGGCAAGGCGTGGGCTCGGGAAAGGCGTGGAACTACCGCAGACCGGCCTTGCGGATCGCGCTGGGCGGGCAGGCCACCGAAGAGCATCTCCGGCACGACTGGATCCTCGTGCACGAGATGGTCCATCTCGCGTTTCCGCCGGTGGCCGTCCGCCACAACTGGATTCAGGAAGGCCTGGCGAGCTATATCGAAGCGGTTGCTCGCGCGCAAGCCGGTCAGATCACCCCGGAGCAGATCTGGTTCGACCTGGTTTCCGGCCTGCCTAAGGGCTTGCCGCAGACGGGCGACCGCGGACTCGACCACACCCCGACCTGGGGGCGGACCTATTGGGGCGGCGCTCTGTATTGCCTGCTCGCCGATCTCGAAATCCGGCGCCGCACGGGCAACCGCTTCGGCTTGCAGCACGCGATGCGCGCGGTTCTTGCTTCGGCAAACAGGGAGACCGGGTTGCCGCTCGAGCGCCTGCTCGCCATCGGCGACCACGCGGTCGGCGTTCCGGTGTTGACGGAACTCTACGACAGCATGAAAGACCGGCCGGCGCCGGTGGACCTCGATGCTCTCTGGCAGCGGCTTGGTGTACGCCCGGCGGGCCGCAGCGTGATTCTGGACGAGGGCGCACCCGAGGCTGCATTGCGGCGGGCGATCACCGCGCGGCCGTTGGAGTAAAGCGAGCAGCGTCATACCGCGAACGCGTTTGCGGCCCGACGTAAGATCCAGCGAGCATAGCCGACCAATCTGCACGGGCCTCGAGCGCCCGGGGAAACGCCGAACGAGGCGCAGGGATACTTCTTCGGCAAGCCGTTGCCGGTCAACGAGTTCGAAGAACAATGGATCGCCACGCCCCCGCGTTTCGAAGCAATGATCGCGGGCGCCGGCGTTGCGACGCCAGAAGCGATGATTTCGGCATTCCCGTGAAAAGGCTCTATTTCACCAGCCGCGTCTTCGGATAGGCGGAATACCATCCGAACCAGAATGCGCGATGCGCCGGAAGGCGCCTGAGCGTTTCGCCGCCCGGACCGGCGATGGCGGACTCCCTCACCGTCCAGCCGCGGCCGCCGCGGTCGCGGGCTACAGCCTCGCCGTTCCAGCCAGCGAAGGTCACACCGCGCGATTCGTAGACGCGATTGGCGCCGCTCGCATCGGTCAGCACCACGAAGGCGAGTTTGCCGATCCGGTCGTGGTAGAGGCGGTTGGCGGCGAGAAAATCCGCCGCGATCGCCAGTTGCTCGCCTGGCGCTTCGGTGAAGCGCAGCGCCAGCACCTCGGCCTTGTTCGCCAGACGCGTGTCGAGCCTGGGCACGCCGAACATCAGCCGGTCGGTGGCGAAGTACTCGCGATAGGCGGCGCCCTCGCCGTAGTCGCGGGAGTGTCCGGTATCCAGCGACAGCACGGTGGTGCCGGGATGGCGCTTTTTCCACTCCCCCCAGGTGGTGGTGACCACGTAGAGGGTCTTCAACTCGATGCCTTTGCCGGCCAGCGCGCCGACCACCGGTGTGCCGGTGAGCGTCGACCACAGCGATTTGGTGGCATGGTCGTACATCAGCTTGTTGGACCGGTATAGAAACCCGCTGGTGCCAAGCTCGTGGTGCACGCCGGCCACGGTGGCGTCATACAGGATCATCGACCCGCACAACGTGCAGTACACGCCGTTCAATTCGCGCCCGGCGATCCGGTCCTTGAACATCTCGTGCCAGGCAAGAATCCGCTTGGGGTAGGCGCGCACGTCGCCGTCGATGGCGACGCCGAATACGATGTTGCCGTCCTCGAGGTAGGCCGCGTCTTTCGCCGCAATCATCTTCGGATTCTTCAGCGGCGGGATGCCGTCACGGCGCACACCGCCCCAGCGGATCTCGTCCAGCCGGATGAGCGCTTTCGGGCGCTTGTCGAAGTACTCACGAAAGCGCGGGTCGATCTGCTCGTACAGCGCGGCCTTGAACTCGGCGTACTCCGGATGCTCGCCGGGTTCGAGCGACCATAACCATTGGTACCAGTAGTTGGGATCTCCGTCGAACGCGCGGCCCGAGGCGCGCTCGAGCAACTTCGCAATGCCGACCTGGGCGGGGCGGTTGCTCGTGAACAAGAACGCCTCCAGAAGCATGCCCGCATAGGCGATGCGCCAGCGTTTGCCGATGCGTTGCAGCGCGGCGGCGGTGGTGGCTTCGTCCGAGTCGAGCAGCGCTCGAAAATCCGCGAGCGGCGCGTGGGCCGCAGGCGGCGTCGCCGAAAACGCAGCCGGGGCGAGCAGCGCAATCGCCAATGCGGTGATTCGCAGCGCGCCCTTCATGCCGCCGTTCATGCCGTGTTCATGTTCGATCGCGCAGCGCGCCGGCAACGCCCGCCACGACCGCGGCGCTGCCGCCGACGATCCCGACGCTGCCTTTCTTCAGCGGCACCACGCTCGCGTACATGCCGTCGAACCTGGCACGGCCGCGCGCGGGCGGGCGCGTGTCGGGCATGATCAGCAGTGTCACCTTGTCCTGCGGCACCATCAGCACCACGTGATAGGCGGTGGCGCCCTGGAAAGGGCAGGGTCCGACGTGCATCACCTTGCCGATCCTCTCCAGGTGCTCGAGCGGCAGGGAAGCCTCCAGCGCCGCCGCGGCCTCGGCGCGCGGCATCGCGCCCATCATGATCGACTTGGTCTCTTCCTTCATCACGAACTGGATGCATGCCATGGCCATCGGATCATCGCGTCCGAACCAGGTGTACAGGCCGGCGCCGATGCTCACGGCGCCGGCCCCGACCGCCGCCGCCGCGAGGAACCGGCGTCTGCCGGCGTTCTGCACCGTGGCGACAACGTTCGGATCGCGCAGAGAATCCGCCAGGCGCCCGGCGAAGCCCGCCGGGACCGGAACCTCGAAGCCGCCGCGCAGCGCGGCTTCGAAAGCAGTCTGCTCTGCGAAATGATCGGAGCAGAAAACGCAACCCAGCCGGTGCACGCGCATCGCGCCGGTTTCCGCTTGTCCCGTCGAGAACGCGCGGCGGTAATCGAGGCAGTTCATCTGCGCCCCCCCTTTTGTTCCATCGCACCATCGGGTGTGATCAGACGCCTGAGCGCCTGACGGGCCCGCGTGAGCCGCGTCATCACCGCGCCCTCGCTTGTCTCCAACATCAACGCAATTTCGGCGCAACTGAATCCGCCGAGCACCTGCAGCGCGAGCGGTTCGGCATACGCGACCGGCAAGGCCATGATCGCATCGCGCATCTCGAGCCCGAACGGCCCGGAGCGCTCGTCGGCGATCTCGAGCGCATCGGCGTCGAGGCTGTCGTGTTGCGGCCCGTTTTTTTCGATCAGCCTGCGATGTTCGTTTCTCACGATCGAAAAGAGCCAGCTCTTCGCCGCTCGTGCCTCCCTCAGGTGGGGCAGGGCTTTCCAGCCACGCAGCAAGGCCTCCTGCACGATGTCCTCCGCCAGCTGCCGGTCGCGCGAGAGCCAATAGGCGAAGCGGTACAGGTCGCCTGCGTATGTCCGCACAAGGTCATCGAATGAAGGCTTCATTGTGGCGAGGTCCGCGGGGCGGATGCCAGTGCGTCGTTCAGCCAGAAAAGCAAAATCGGCCGCCGGCCAGGCGTTCGCGCAGGCGCGTCCTCGCTCTGTGCAGAAGCACCGAGCAATTGGCGGTGGAGATCGAGAGCTCGGCGCATACTTCGGCCGTATTGAGCCCCAGGACTTCGCGCAGGAAGAACACGCGGGCGGCCCTTGCGGGCAAATCGTCCAGACAGCCCGCGAGCTGATCGACAAAACCGTTGCGCGAGAATGCTTCCTCCGGATTCCCGAAGCTCGCGACCAGGGTATCCGGATCGACTTCCGCGTACCTGTCGCGCGCCGATCTGCGCACGCAGTCTACGATCTTGTGCTTGAGTATGCCGGTCAGCCAGGTGCCCGTCGACGCGACGGCGGCATAGGTGTCCACGCATTCGATCGCCGCGATCAGCGCATCCTGTACCGCGTCCTCGGCTTGCGCCGGATTGTGCAGCCGGCGCAGGGCGAACCGCATCAACTTGTCACGATGCCGTCCAATTTCATCGGCGTGTGGTTGTGCACCTCGAGAGACGTTCATCCGGTTCCCTTTAAATGGTTTCCAGACATAAGACCCGGGCGCGGTTCGATTCCTTACATGTGCGGCATGAATTGGCTCAAAAAGAGGTCGGTCCAGGCGTCGCGGCGCCGGACGCAGGCATCCGCGCTATCCATAATCACAGCGCCGGCCTCGCAGGCGTTGACGATGAGGATCGCCAGGCGTCAGGCCTTCGCTTTGCGGTTGAGCTCGAGCCGCGCGTCGACCAGCGCGACGACCTCGTCCAGCACCGGCGAGCTCATGGCCTTTTGCGCCGCGACCGTCTTGACGAGGCGGTCGACGCGCTCGATGTTCGGCGCGCCGCCGAAAAGCGCGCGCGCGGCTGACGACGGGTTCGCGAGGCCCTGTGCGGCCGCCGCGTACTTCTCGAAGGGCACGAGGTCTTTCTCGTTCGCGCCGAGCGACACGACGAGCTCGACCACCCAGTTGTAGACGGCGCGCGAGGCCTCGATGTCGGAGTGCACCGCGTCCTTGATCGGCCGCATGCCGTCCTTGGTGATGCAGCGGTAGTTGCCGGCGATCAGCATGGCCCACTTGGCCAGCGGCACGAAGACCGATTCGTGCACCTTGAGCTTGACCGGCAGCTCGATCTTCTCCGAGCCGGTGTCGAAGCGCACGGCCTCGATATCCGCCTCCAGCCCCTTGAGCATTGCCGTGTGCGTGTCCGAAACGAAGCGCGCCGACTTGAAGTTGGTCGGCAGGCGCACCTGCAGCACGTTGACCTTGTCTTCAGGCGGGCGGAAGGCCTGCGGGTCCGGGCTGCACAGCGTCATGGTGGCCGGATCGAAGCTGTCCCACACCTCCGGACCCGCGTAGCAGTCGCGGCAGGCCTTGGCATCGACGCCCGGCACGCGCGAAAGGTAGGGCAGCGGGGGCATGTTCATGATCGACATGCAGGGCACCCTGGACTTGGCCACCGCATCGAGCAGCTCGCGCACGCCGGGCGAGCGGTACTGCGGCTCCTGCATGGCGAGCACGACGAGGTCGTAGTCCTTGGGGTTCGCCGAACCCGGACCGCCGGCGGTGAGCTTGCCCGGCGCCTTGCGCGAATCGAGCTGCACGAGCCCTTCGCGGCCCTTGATCGGCATGCGCACGATGGCGCCTTCGGCGTTGAAGAGCTCCGCCTCCTGCGGCAGGCAGATCAGCTTCACGTTATGCCCGGCCAGGAGGAGCTTGATGGCGAGGAGCGACCCGTAGCTCGCGCCCATGATGAGGATGTTGCGGGGTGTGCCCATTTCAGTTTGTCTCCGGCTTATAGGTGTTGTGTCCCCATGCTATGCAATGGGATCTCGCCATGCAATACCGATTACGCATGGCGAATGGGCGTGCTGCGGCGCAATGCCCGCGGCAGCGGCGTTTACTTCACGCGATAGATCTCGTCGTCGAAGTTGCCGCGCGACACGGAAAGCGAAGCGCGCTTGCCGGTCGAAAGGGACGAGAGCAGGGCCTTGTCCTTGCCCTCCTCCCAGAGGATCTTGAACACTTCGCGCTCCTGCCTGCCCTGGCGCACGATCTTGTCGCGCGACTCGGACACCGGCGCGCCATAGCGCCGCTTGAGGAAGACCGACACGGGAGTCATGTGGCTGCTGTCGAAGCGCACGTCGAAGCCGCGGATCGAGTCGGACTTGAGATAGAACGTCATGCGCGCCTCGACGCCGCCGAAAACCACCTTGGCATCGTCGCAGCGGCGGTCCGCGGCGTCGGTCTTCCATTCGAGCGGCTTGCAATGGATGCCCGGAAAGGACTTCTTGATCGCAAGCTCGTTGTCGCCGAGCTTGACCCCGTTGGCATCGAACGCGGCCGCGAACGCGAGCGCCGGCGCGAAAGCGAGGAGGGCGAGGAGGGCGAAGGCTGCGCGCTTCATCGGGCGCGCCTCATGATGAGAGCGTCTTGTGGCGAAAGCATTGCGTGAGGTGGTCGTTTGCCATTCCGGTGGCCTGCATGAATGCGTACATGATGGTGGTCCCGACGAACTTGAATCCGCGCTTCTTCAGGTCCTTGGACAGCTCGTCGGAGGTTTCGGTTCGCGCGGGGATGTCGCCTCCTGACGTACGCTTACCCTGCAGGGGCTTGCCGCCGGTAAACGCCCACACGTACTTCGCGAAGGAGCCGAATTCCTGCTGGACCGCGAGGAAGGCCTGCGCGTTCGACACTGCGGCCTCGATCTTGGCGCGGTTACGGATGATGCCGGCGTCGAGCATGAGTTTGGACTTCCTTTTCGCGTCGTAACGGGCGACCTTGGCGGGATCGAAACCGTCGAAGACCGCGCGGTAGTGCTCGCGCTTGCGAAGCACCGTATCCCACGAGAGGCCCGCCTGCGCGCCTTCGAGGATCAGGAACTCGAACAGCGTCCTGTCGTCGCGGACCGGGACGCCCCATTCGCGATCGTGATACTCGATCGCAAGCGGGTTGGAGGGCCAGGCGCATCGCGTCTTCTCAGGCGGCGGGGACATTGCGCGCGAATCCGGAATTGAGGTCAAGGAGCTTCTCGCGCCAGGCCGCAAGCGGATCGTCGTCCGCCAGCACCTTGTAAGGGCTCATGACCCGCGCCCACTGGAAGACCGAGAACACGATGTAGTCCGCATAGGCCGGCGCGGCGCCGCAGACGAAAGGCTGGCGCTTGAGCGCGGCGCGCAGCGGATCGAGCGCGCGGCCCAGGCGCTCCGCGCCCTTCTCGCGCCCGGCGGGCGTGTCTTCGAGTTTCGACTTGAGGAAGCCCTCCATCATCGTGCGGAAATAGTCGCGGTCCTCCGGATCGACGCGCTCATGGAGGTCGGCCACGATCAGCGGCAGCATCGCCGGCACCAGCGTCCGGTCGGCCCACAGGTTGAATGTCTGGCAAAGCCCGTGACCGATCGCGCCGCCGAAGAGCGAAGGCGCCTGCGGATACGTGGCTTCGAGATGCTCGGCGATCTTCCACGAATCACGCACCACGGCCTCGCCGTCGCGCAGGATCGGCACGGTCTTGCCTCCCGAAAACGCGATCGCCGCCTTGTCCGACATCGGCACCGGGTGCGATTCGAACTCGAGGCCCTTGTGCGCAAGCGCCATGCGCGTCCGCCATGAGAAAAGGCTGTAGTACCGGCCGCCGTTGCCTTGCAGTTCGTACAGGGTGATCATGCCGCTATTTTAACGGCTGGCTAACGTCCGCTTGCGCACAGACGGGCGCGGGCACTGGCCACATGCTCCGCGAATGGAACAACCGGACTCGACCCCACCGCCGCAATCCCTCGAAAGCAAGGCGCTCGTCTGGCTGGTGGTGGTCGTCACGATCGCGTTCCTGTGGATACTCGCGCCCTACCTCGGCGCAATCCTCTGGGCGGTCGCCGCCGCTCTGGTGTTCGCGCCGCTGTATCGCCGCCTCGTGAGCGCGTTCAACGGACGCACGACGCTGGCAGCGCTTGCGAGCGTGTTCCTCATCTTCGCCCTGGTGATCCTTCCGCTGCTCGGGGTGAGCGCGCTGCTCGCGCAGGAGGTCGCGGGGGTCTACAAGGGCCTCCAGAGCGGCGAGATCAGCATCGCGAAATTCTTCCAGCAGTTCCTCGCCGCGATGCCTTCGTGGGCGACCAACCTGCTCGAGCGCTTCGGGCTCGCGCACCAGGGCGCGCTGCAGGAGCGTGTCACCGGGCAGATCACCAAGTCCGGTCAGCAGCTGGCCCAGCACGCGCTGAGCGTCGGCCAGGACACCTTCGACGTGATGGTCGGATTTTTCGTCATGCTGTACGTGCTCTTCTTCCTGCTGCGCGACGGCGCTGGCCTCTCACGCAGTGTCGAGAGCGCGATGCCGCTGAGAACCGACGACAAACGGGAACTCTCCGAGAAATTCACCACCGTGATCCGCGCGACCGTGAAGGGCAACATCGTCGTCGCCCTGATCCAAGGCGCGCTCGGGGGAATGGCCTTCTGGGTCCTCGGCGTCCACGCGCCGGTCCTGTGGGGCGTTGTGATGGCTTTCCTCTCGCTGCTGCCGGCGGTCGGCGCGGCCATTGTCTGGCTGCCAGTCGCGGCCTGGCTGCTCGCCACGGGCGCGGTGTGGAAAGGCGTGGTCCTGGTCCTCTGGGGTGTCCTGGTGATCGGGCTGGTCGACAACCTGCTGCGCCCGATCCTCGTGGGCAAAGACACGCGCATGCCGGACTACGTGGTGCTGCTGGCCACTTTGGGCGGCATGGCGTACTTCGGCATCAACGGTTTCGTGATCGGACCGCTCGTGGCGGCCATGTTCATCTCCGCCTGGCACATCTTCTCGGCGCGGCGGGCGAGCCAGCGTTGAGCCGGCGGCTCAGGCCGCCTTCTTTGCCCCCGGGGCATCGGCTACATCCTTCGCCTCGTGAGAGGGTGGCCGCTGCGCGAACTTGCCCGCGGCCCAGTCCGCGCGGTCCTGCACCGCGAGGCGATACGCCTGGTCGCGGCCCGACAGGTAAGGCTTAGGCCAGAACTGGTCCATGTGCTGGTACCACGCCGACGCATGCAGCGTGAAATAGGGATCGGACAGGTGCGGGCGGGCAAGCGCCACGAGATCGGCCCGCCCGGAAACCACGATGGTGTTGACCTGGTCCGCGTTGACGATGTTGCCCACCGCCATGGTGGCGATGCCGACTTCGTTCCTGACCTTGTCGGAGAAGGGCGTCTGGTACATGCGGCCGTAGATGGGCTTCTGGTCCGCCACCACCTGCCCGGTCGACACGTCGATGAGGTCGGCTCCCGCGGCCTTGAAGAGCCTCGCGACCGCGAGCAGGTCGGCCTCCGACAAACCCCCGGGCGCCCAGTCTGTGGCCGAGACGCGCACCGACATCGGCTTGTCCGCGGGCCACACCGCGCGCATCGCGCTGAACACTTCGAGCGGGAAGCGCGCGCGATTTTCAATCGAGCCGCCGTACTCGTCGGTGCGCTGGTTGGTAAGCGGCGAGATAAAAGACGAAAACAGGTAGCCGTGCGCGGCGTGCAGTTCCAGCATGTCGAAGCCCGCTTCGTCGCCATAGCGCGCCGAGCGCACGAAATCCCCGCCGATCTTGTCCATGTCGGCCCGCGTGAGCGCGCGCGGCGTAACCGAATCGGGCGAGTAAGGCAGCGGCGAAGGCGCGACGAGGTCCCAGTTGCCGGAGGGCAGTGGGTAGTCCATGCGGTCCCAGCCAAGCTGCGTCGAACCCTTGCGGCCCGCGTGGCCGAGCTGCAGGCAGAGCTTTGCCCGGGACTGCGCATGGCAGAAACCCACGATGCGCTTCCATGCGTCGCGCTGCGCCTCGTTCCACAGGCCGGTGCAGCCCGGGGTGATCCGCGCCTCGGGCGAGGGACAGGTCATCTCGACGAACACGAGCCCGGCGCCGCCGAGGGCGCGGCTGCCAAGGTGCACGAGGTGCCAGTCGGTCGGCATCCCGTCCTCGGCCATGTACTGGTCCATCGGCGAGACCACGACGCGATTCTCGAGCGTCATGCCGCGCAGCTTGAAGGGCATGAACATCGGCGGCGGCGGGTTGGCCGGGTCGACGCGGTCATCCCTGTCCATGCCCTCGGCCTTCACCTTGAGCGCGAACCAGCGCGTGACGTCCGCGAGGAACGCGTCATCGCGAAGGCGAACGTTCTCGTAGGTGATCTGCTTGGAGCGCGACATCACGCCGAACGCGAACTGCAGCGGGTCCATGCCCCAGTAGCGCGGCATGTTCTCGAACCACGAGAGCGACACGTCGGCGGCATGCTGGATCTTCTCCACGTCCTCGCGGCGCTGCGCGTCGTAGTGCGCCAGCGCGGCGGTCACATCACCGCGGAGGTCGCCGTTCTTGCGCAAAGCCTCGAAGAGCGCGATCGCATCTTCCATTGCGAGCTTGGTGCCCGAGCCAATCGAGAAATGCGCGGTGGCCTTGGCGTCCCCCACGAGCACCACGTTGCCCATGACCCAGGTCGCATTGCGGATCGTGGGGAAATTGCGCCACACCGAGCGGTTCGCGATCAGCCTGTGGCCGGCGAGCTCCTCGGCAAAGATGCCCTCGATGGTCTCGAGCATCGCCGCCTCGTCCATGCGCTCGAAGCCGGACTTCTCCCACGTGTCCGCGCCGGTCTCGATGACCCAGGTCGATGCGCCTTTCTCGTACTGGTAGCAATGCGCGAGCACGATGCCGTGCGGCGTTTCGCGGAAGAAATACTTGAACGAGTCCATCGGGCGCGTCGAGCCGAGCCAGGTGAACTTGTTCGGCCGCAGGTCGACGCTGGGCTTGAAGTGATCCTTGTGCGTCTCGCGCGTCTTCGAGTTGATGCCGTCGGCCACGACGATGAGGTCGGAGTCCGGGAAGTCCTCGACACCGCCGACTTCGTGCTGAAACTCGAGTTTGACGCCAAGCTCGCGCGCGCGGTCCTGCAAGAGGCGCAGCAGTGTGACGCGCGAGCAGCCGCAAAAGCCATTGCCTGCGCAGCGGATCGTTTCGCCCTTGTAGACCACGTCGACATCGCCCCAATAGGCGAAGGCACGGCGGATCGCTTCGTAGGAAGGTACGTCGTAGTCGCGGAAGGCGCCCAGGGTCTCGTCGGAAAACACCACGCCGAACCCGAACGTGTCGTCGGGACGGTTGCGCTCATAGACGGTGATGTCCCAGTCGGGCCATGCCTTCTTCGCGAGCAGCGCGAAATACAACCCCCCGGGACCGCCGCCGATGATGGTGACTTTCATGCTGCCTCCTTCCGCCGGCTCAGGCTGGAACCACGGCCATCGCTTCGATTTCGAGGCGCGCCGCGTCCTCTACCAGCGTACCCACCTGCACAACCGCCATGGTGGGGAAATTGCGGCCCATGAGCTCGCGATAGGCCGCTCCGACTTCCGCACTCGCCGCGAGGTATTCCTTCTTGTCGACCACATACCATGTGAGCCGCACTAGGTGCTCAGGTCCGCCGCCGGCCTCGGCCAGCACGGCGAGGATGTTCTTCAGCGTCTGGCGGAACTGCCCGCCGAAGCCCTTCTCGACGAACACGCATTCCTCGTTCCAGCCGATCTGCCCCGCGATGAAGACCAGCTTGCCGCCCTCGGTTGAAATGCCGTTGGAATACCCGCGCGGCCGCGGCCAGTTGGGTGGCTGGAGTACCTGCATCATGGCGATGTCCTCATCTGATCCTCAGTTTGAAGCGCTGCAGCTTGCCGGTCTCGGTGCGCGGCAGCACATCGACGAATTCGAGCGCGCGTGGATACTTGTACGGCGCGATCGTGCTCTTGACGTGGTCCTGGAGCATCCGGGCAACCGCTTCGGTCTTCTGGTAGCCGAGTTTGAGCACGACGTACGCTTTGACGACCTGCCCGCGCTCCTCGTCGGGCGCGCCGATCACGCCGCATTCGGCGACCGCCTGGTGCGTGAGCAGCGCGCCTTCGACTTCCGGCCCGGCGATGTTGTAGCCCGCCGAGACGATCATGTCATCCGTCCTCGCCTGGTAGAAGAAGTAGCCGTCCTTGTCCATCGCGTAGGCGTCGCCGGTGACGTTCCATCCTTTCTGGACGTAGGCCGACTGGCGCTCATCCGCGAGATACCGGCACCCCGTGGGACCCTTGACCGCGAGCCGGCCGACGACGCCGGGTGCGCACGGCTTGCCCTTGCCGTCGAGCACGGTGGCCTTGTAGCCGGCAATGGCGTAGCCGGTCGCGCCGCGGCGCACCGTCTCAGGCGTATGCGAGATGAAGATATGGATCATCTCGGTCGCGCCGATGCCGTCGATGATCTCGATGCCGGTGGCGTTCCTGAAGAGCTGCCGGGTCGCATCCGGCAACGCCTCGCCGGCGGAAACGCATTTCCTGAGGCTCTTGAGGTTATGGCTCTTCGCAATCTGCGCCATCTGGCGGTAGAACGTCGGCGCGGTGAAGCAGGTCGTGGCCTTGAACCTGTGGATCGCCTCGAGCAAGCCTTCGGGCGTGAGCTTCTCGAGCAGCACGGTGGATGCGCCGAAGCGCAGCGGAAAGCAGAGCAGTCCGCCGAGGCCGAAGGTGAATGCGAGCGGCGGCGTGCCGCAGAAAATGTCCTCCTTGACCGGCTTGAGGCAGGAGCGCGGGAAGCAGTCGCACATCGCGACCACGTCGCGATGGAAATGCACCGTGCCCTTGGGCGTGCCGGTGGTGCCCGACGTGAAGGCGATCAGCGCGGGGTCTTCGGCCCAAGTGTCGACATTCCTGAAGCTGCCCGGCTTCGTTGCGCAAAGCGAATCGAGCGACGCGGCGTCATCGTCATACCAGTACTTGATGCTCGTGAGCGTAGGGCAGGCGGGCAGCGCATTCTCGAGCTCGGCCTGCAGCCGCTTGTCGCAAAGCGCGTGCGTGACCTCGGCCTTGCGAACGATGTCGGTGAGTTCCTTGGCGCGCAGCAACGGCATCGTGCCGACCACTATCCCGCCCGCCTTGAAAACCCCGAACCAGCAGGCTGCCATCATCGGGTTGTTCGGCCCCCGCAGCAGCACCCGGTTGCCCGGCTTGAGTCCCATGTCCTCGACCAGCACGCGCGCGATGCGGTTCGCCTGCGCGAGCAGCTGGCCATAGGTGCACTGGCCGTCGGCGGCGCGAATGGCCACGCGGTCGCGCCAGCCGCGCAGCAGCGCACCGTCGAGCAACTCGACCGCGCAATTCATGCGGGCCGGATACTCGAGCCCGGGCAGATCGAAAATGAGCTCCGGCCACGCCTTGCGCGGCGGCAGGTTGTCGCGCGCAAAAGTGTCCTTGTGCGCGGTGTGGGTCATGCGCCCGCCTTCAGAAGCTCGCGCGCGATGATCATCTTCTGCACTTCCGTCGCGCCTTCATAGATGCGCAGTGCGCGCACCTCGCGATAGAGGCGCTCCACCGGGTGGTCCTTCTTCACGCCCAGCCCGCCGAAGATCTGCACGGCCGAATCGACCACCTGCTGCGCCGTTTCGGTCGCATACATCTTCGCCATGGCCGCTTCGCTGGTGACGCGCCGCTTCTGCACGTCGCGTGCCCAGGCGGCGCGATAGGTCAGCAGCGCACCGGCTTCGATGCCGGTCGCCATGTCGGCGAGCTTCGCCCGCGTCATCTGGAAGTCGGCAAGCCGCTGGCCGAACATCTTCCGGTCGCGCGAGCGGCCGAGGGCCTCGTGCAGCGCGCGCCGCGAGAATCCAAGTGCGGCGGCGGCCACGGTGGTGCGGAACACATCGAGGTTGCGCATGGCGAGCTTGAAGCCCTCGCCTTCCTTGCCGAGCAGGTTCGTGACCGGGACGCGGCAGTTCTCGAAGCGCAGCGTCGCCATCGGGTGCGGCGCGATGATGTCGATGCGCTCGGCCGCCGAGAATCCGGGAGCATCCGCATCCACCACGATCGCCGAGATGGATTTCGTTCCCGGCTGATCGCTCGTCTTTGCGAACACGACGTAGAAGTCGGCGATGCCGCCGTTGGAAATCCAGGTCTTCGTGCCGTCGATCACCCAGTGCGCGCCGTCGCGCCTCGCGCGGGTCGATAGCGCCGCGACATCCGAGCCCGCGTCCGGCTCGGAAAGCGCGAGCGCGGCGATGGCCTCGCCCGCGGCGACACGGGGAAGGTACTTGCGCTTCAGCTCGTCGCTGCCTTCGAGCGCGATCGGTCCGCTGCCGAGCCCCTGCATCACGAACGAAAAATCGGCGAGGCCCGCGTGATACGCGAGCGTTTCGCGCAGCAGGGCGATCGCGCGCACGTCGAACTCCGCTCCGCCGGGCGCGCACACCTTGAGGAACCCGCACCTGCCGAGGTCCGCCACGAGGCGGCGGCAGACGGCGTCGGCATCGTCGCCATGGGCATAGTGGAGGCCCGCCGCCCAGGTGTCGGCTTCCCGCGCCAGCGCCGCGTGGCGCGCCTCGAAAAAAGGCCAGTCGTAGTGGGCGAAGCGGTCCATGCGCCTGGGTCAGTCGCCCTCGAAGACCGGCTTCTTCTTCGCCACGAAGGCGTTATAGGCGCGATGGAAATCCTGCGTTTGCATGCAGATCGCCTGCGCCTGCGCTTCCATTTCGATCGCCTCGTCGAGACCGACCGACCATTCCTGGTGGAGCATCTTCTTTGTCATGCCATGCGCGAAAGTCGGGCCGCCGGCCAGCGCCCGCGCGGTTTCCAGCGCCTTGTCGAAAACCGCTTCCGGCGAGGCGAGCGCGTTGAAGAACCCCCAGGCGAGGCCTTCCTCCCCGGACATGGAGCGCCCGGAATAAAGCAGCTCGGAAGCGCGCCCCTGCCCGATCACGCGCGGCAGCATTGCGCAGGCGCCCATGTCGCAGCCGGCGAGCCCTACTCGCGTGAAGAGGAAAGCCACCCTGGCATTCGGCGTGCCATAGCGCAGGTCCGAAAAGAGCGCGAGCATCGCGCCGGCGCCGGCGCACACGCCGTCGATCGCGCTGATGACCGGCTGCGGGCAGGCGCGCATGGCCTTGATGAGGTCGCCGGTCATGCGCGTGAATTCCATGAGCTCGGGCATCGCCATCCTGGTGAGCGGGCCGATGATCTCATGCACGTCCCCGCCCGAGCAGAAGTTGCCGCCGGCGCCGGTCAGGACGATGGCCTTGATGTCCTCCGCGGACTGGAGCTTGCGGAAGAAGTCCCTCAGCTCCGCGTACGAATCGAAGGTGAGCGGGTTCTTCTTGTCGGGACGGTCGATGGTGATGATCCCGACCTTGCCCTCGGCGCGCCAGCTGAAATGCGCGGGTTTGCTTGCGGCCATGCTGATGCGCTTTTCTTTCATGCGATGCCCCTCATTCGTCGATCCTTGCCCCGCCCATGGCGTGCTGCTTGACCTTGGCGAGCAGGCCGAGCAGGTCGTTGTGCTCACGCCGCGTGAGCCCGGAGAGCAGGCCTACGATCCAGGTCTCGTGCTCGCCGGCCATTTCCGCGAACGCCTTGGTGCCGGCGCGCGTGAGCCTGATCCGGAAGGCGCGACGGTCCGAAGGATGCGCAACGCGTTCCACCAGCCCTTCCTTGACGAGCTGGTCGGTGATGCCGGTGACGTTCCCGCCGCTCACCATCATGCGGCGCGAAAGCTCGTTCATCTTGAGGCCCTCCGGGTGCCTTTCGAGCTGCGACATGAGGTCGAAGCGCGGCAGGGTGGTCCCGAAGCGGGTGCGCAGCTCGTTGCGGATGTTCCGCTCGATCAGCTGGGTGCAGGTGAGCATGCGCAGCCATAGCCGCAGCGCGCGGTGATCGTCGGGGCGCGCCGCGGTCTCGCGGTCCGAGTTACGGCCGCCGGTGGCGCGGGCTGGGGTGGATTCTCGAAGCATGCGGTCCCTGGATGCTTACTGCCTGAATAGAATAGGCCTAAAGCATTCTGGCAGGCGGCAGGGCGCTTGTCACGCTGCAATGCAGTGCCGGTTGCGGAGACTTTCCCGACTGTAAAAATTACAGGTGTATCCGCGTGTTGCGTAATGTTTCGGATTGTTCGCGCGCTTGGCCGGACGCACCCCCGTGCGCTATAGTCCCGCCTATGAACATTCGAATCCCCGCATGCATTCTCGCTCTCCCGATCGCCCTCCTCCTTGCAGCCGGTGGAGCGAACGCACAGTTCAAAGCGCAGGCGAAACCTTCGTCCGGCAGCTCGCTGGGCGGCGGCCTGAACCTGGGCACTGCGTCGACGCCTGAAACCCCCGGTGCGGCGACGCTGAGGCTCTCGGCCCCAGCCGGGTCTGCGGCACCCGCGGCGAGAGCGCCGTCCCAGACCGGAACGGTGGACGAGAAGGCTGCTTCCGCGGACGCGGTGGTGCAGGAGATCGCCGATTGCGTGCTGGCCGGGTTGCCGAACGACTGGACGATGGCGCAGGTGGACGTGCGGGAGATTTCGCGCAAGGACAAGCAGCGCGAATTCGAAGCGATCTATTCCTTCCTCGACGGCGAAGGCAAGGCCGGGCCTTTCACGCCGTGCGACCAGAAACAGCCGGCCATGAACGTCTACAAGCTGAACGCCGCGCTCGAGCCCTCAAAACGCAACTGGGTGCGCGCCACGCTGGTGCTCTCGAAAGAAGGCAAGTTCGAGCTCCAGTACGACTACCTCGACAAGGATGCGGACAAGGGCCCGGCGCCTGCGGCCACGGCCGCGGCCAAGAAAGACGCGAAGAAAGACGCGAAAAAGAATTGATTCGGCAGGCCGCGGGGCATGCCCGCAGCCGGAGTAAGCGCGAGGCAGCCCAGATGAACCACCTGCAGAAGACCGCGGAGTGAATCCCGGCGAGTGGAGCAGCATGCGCGAAGCGATCCGGGCGGCCGGTGTTTCACTTGCGGTGATCGCATCGATCGAGTTCGTGGACCGCGCAGGCTTGGTGGACATTCCGAATCCGGCCGCTTTATCCCTGATCGGGGTCGTTTACGGAGGCTACCGCGGGGGATTCGCCTCCGGACTGGTCGCCGCCGCGCTCACGATCCTGTACGGCGTCTACAGCTACCTGTTGATGCCCGGCGCGGGCCCCCCGGCCGAACAGCCCACGCGGGTTGCGGTGATCGCGGTTGTTGCGCTGATGATCGCCTGGATGACGGGCCGCCTGAAATTCCGTGTAGAGCAGGTCCTGCGCGAGAAGGTCGAGGCGCAGGCGGCCGACCTCGCCAAAGTCCGGCAGGCGGAGCTCCGATTAAGAAATCGCGAAGCGCAGCTGCGCACCTTGCTCGACGCTTTGCCGGCTCACGTTGTCTATGTCGACCGTAACCTGACCATCCGGTTTCACAACCGCGCCTATGAGGAATGGACCGGACTGCCGGGATCGTTCATCGATGGGCGCACCCTCGAGGAAGTCATCGGGAAGGAGCTGTTCGAGTCCGGCACCCGCCAGCATGCGCTGGACGCCCTCGCAGGCAAGGCCTCGGTGTTCGAGCGCGCGCGCTCGGACGCCCAGGGCAGGCGCCGCGTGATCGAAGCCCATTTCCTTCCCGACGTCACCGAAGACGGCAGCGTTGCGGGTTACTTCGGCATGCTTTTTGACGTGACGCACCACAAGGAATCGCAGGCCCGCATTTCACGGCTGACCGAGCGCCTGAGGCGCGCGCTTTCGAGCTCACGGCTCGTTCTGTGGGAGTTCGACCTGCGCAGCGGGGTCGTGGAGCTTGGCCGGGAGTGGGCCCAGATCGTCGGCGGCAAAGAGGTCATGACGCAGATCAAGGCCACCAAGCTGAGGCAACTCGTGCATCCGGAGGATCGCACTCGCGTGGACAAGGCGTTTCAGGAGGTGATCGACGGCCGCGCGGAGCAGTACGACATCGAGCACCGCGTGAAGGCAATCGACGGTGAATGGAAATGGGTGCGCAGCACCGGACGCGTGGTCGAACTCGACTCGGCGGGCAAACCGCTTCGCCTGAGCGGGACCAATCGCGACATCACGCCGCGCAAGCTCGCCGAGATGAGGCTGGAAGAAAACGAGCGCCGCCTACGGCTCGTCACGGATGCGGTTCCAGCCATGATCGTGTATGTCGACTCCGATCAGCGTTACCGTTTCTGCAACCGGCGCTACAGCGAAACGATGGGCCTGAGCGAAGCCGCCATCCTCGGACGCACGGTCCACGACGTAATCGGCGAGGCGCAGTACGAAGTGTCCAGGCCCTGGCTGGAAAAGGCCCTGGCGGGCGAAGAGTGCGAGCACGAGCGCCGCCACGAGTGGCCAGAGGGCACCGTGGCCTACCTGTCGGTCACCTACGTCCCGCACAGGGCCGAAGATGGGAAAGTGCTTGGCGTTTACGCACTCCTGGTCGACCTTACCGAACGCAAGCGCGCCGAGCGGATCAAGGAGCGCTTCATCTCCATGGTCAGCCACGAGCTGCGCACCCCGCTTACCTCTATCATCTGGACGCTGGAGTCGCTGGCCGAGCTGGCCTCGGGCCGCATGTCCGCAGAAGAGACGGGCATGGTTGGCGTTGCACATCAGAACGCCGAACGCATGCTTCACCTGGCCGACGAGATCCTCGACCTCGAGGAGATGGACCAGAGCGAGTTGCGCATGAGCCCGCGCCGCGTGGACCTGCGCGAACTGGCCGGGCGGGTCATCGCGCTCAACGAAGGCCTGACGCAGAAGCACGGCGTCACGGTGGTGGCCAAGGGACCTGGCGGTTTGAATGTGCAAGCCGATCCGGACCGCATCGTGCAGGTGCTGACCAATTTCCTTTCCAACGCAGCCAAGCATTCTCCCCGCGGCAGCGTGGTCGAGATCGAAATCGAGCCGCGCGGCGACCTGGTGCGCGTCTCGGTTCGCGACCGCGGCGCAGGCGTGCCGGAGGAGTTCCGCGAGCGCTTGTTCAACCGGTTCGCGCAAAGCGCGCAGGGCAGGCAGATGGGCGGCAGCGGGCTCGGGCTGTCGATTGCCAAGGAAATCGTCGAGCGCAGCGCGGGCTCGATCGGCTACTCGCACAATCCCGGCGGTGGCGCGGCCTTCTGGTTCGAGTTGCCGCTCGAAGCCCGAACCGGCGCGGCCATCTAGGTCGAAGGAGGCGCCGGCGGCTTGGCCACGGCCTCGCCGATCCCCTTGCGCTGCATGACGCCCCATCCGCCCTGCTTGCCGCGCATCCATTGCCAGATGCCCTGCACCCTCCACAACACGTTGATCTGGCGATAGCCGAAATTTTCGAGGACACCCACCGCAAACAGCAAAAGCAGATCGCGGCGGCGCGGGTAGACATGGAACGAAAGCTCGTCGAGCAGCACGGCCAGGGTCGACAGCATCACGCCGAAGAAGACCGCGACGAGCAGCAAAAGCAGCGCGGTCTGAGCGGCCGTTCCAGGCGCAAGCAGCATCCACGCGAGCAGCAGGTACCCCGCGAACTCGACCAGCGGCGCAGCCCATTCGAACAGGAGGAAGTAGGGAAAAGCCACCCATCCCGCGGTATTCGGCGGCCACGCGAACAGCATGCCGCGATTCAGCCAGAGGCTTTCACACAATCCACGCTGCCAGCGCACCCGCTGGTTACGAAGCGTCTTCCAGTCCTCCGGCGCTTCGGTCCAGCACACCGGTTCGGGAACGTACGAGATGCGGTATGGCCGCCCTCGCTTGCGCAGCATGCGGTGCATGCGCACGGTCAGCTCCATGTCCTCGCCGATCGTCTCGTGGCGGTAGCCTCCGCATTCGATGACGCTGTCCTTGTGCATCAGCCCGAACGCGCCCGAAATGATCAGCAGCCCGTTTGGCCGCGACCATCCCATGCGCCCGAAGAGAAAACCGCGCAGGTACTCCACGATCTGGAACCGCGCCAGCCAGCTCGAAGGCATCCCGACACGCAGCAGCCTGCCCTGCCTGACTTGCCCGCCATTGACGAGGCGCACCGTCCCCCCGCAGGCGACCGTACGGGAGTCCTCGATGAACGGCTGCACCACGCGCAGCAGGCTGTCGCGCTCGAGGATCGAATCGGCGTCGATGCAGCAGAACAGCGGGTATCGGGATGCATTGATGCCGGCATTGATTGCGTCGGCCTTGCCGCCGTTCTCCTTGTCGATGACGACGAGATTCGGATTGGTCGCGGAGCGATAGACACCGCGCACCGGGCGCGCTTCGAGTCGCGCGTGATAGGCCTGCGGAAAAACTTCGAGCTCGAAAGCCTCGGTGAGTGCCGCGAGCGTTCCATCCCGCGATCCGTCGTTGACCACCACGACCTCGAAGTCGGCGTAGCGAAGCTGGAGGATCGAGCGGACCGCGGCAACGATCGTCAGTTCCTCGTTGTAGGCGGGCACGACGACGCTGATCGGCGGCTCGGAGGCGCTCAGCAGGAATTCGGCGACCTCCACGCTGCGAAATTGCATGCTGCGCGCAACGATGCCGTAGGTGAGCGCGCTGATCACGACCTGCCCGATCGAGAAGACGATCACGTACGCGATGAGGAACCACGTGAACGCCTCGATCACCCGCTGAAACGTCTCCATCATTCGGCCTGCACCCGGTGAAGCATGTCAATTGCGTATCGATCGGAGCTTTCCGCGCGCGCGCGCCGCACGGCGTCGGGCCCTCCGAGCTTCAATAGCGACTGCGCTGCACGATATCTGACCCACCAGTGCGAGTCCTCGAGCAGCGGCCGCAGGCGTTCCCAGTCTTCGGGCAGGCCGACCTCGCCCAGGGCGCTGGCCGCCTGCATGCGCACCAGCCAACCGGGGTGGTCGAGAAATTCGATCGCTGCCGTGCGTTCCGCGGCTCCGCCAAGCTTGCCCAGGGCGTGCAGGATCACGGAGATCTCCTGGTCATCGGCGTTGCCGCGCAGTCGCTCGCGCAGGACGGGCACGGCCGCATAGTCGTCCAGCAATGCGAGCAGGCGCAGGACCGGTGCGCCGGCGCCCTGAGGCAAGGTTGCAAGCAGGTCCGCGAGCATGCCGGTGGCTCCTTGCCCACCAGTCTTCAGCATGGCGACCAGGGCGCCGGGCGCCCAGTCGACAAGGGTAAGGAGCTTGCGCAAAGCCGCGAACCCATGCTCCGGGCTGATCTGCAGGAGCGCGTTCGCGGCCTCGAGCGAGGAATGCGGCCTGGCCTGTTCGACCTTCTCTTGCAGCGGCGCAATCGCTTCCTTGAGACGCAATGCGGCCACCACCCGCATCGCGATCAAGCGCTCCTGCGGCGCCCCGCTTTCGAGCAGGTGCAAAGCAAGCCTCGAAAATTCCAGCTCCTTTGCGACGTCGGCCATTGCGTCGATTGCCTCGTCGCGCACATAGCCGAGCACGTGCAGCCACAGTTTGAGCAGGAGAACCCGCTCGTTGCGCGCAAGCGGCGGCAAAAGGACGGGGTCCCCGGCCATCCGTCCGTACAGCACGGGTTCCCAGCGCTTGCGAAACCGCGCTTCGCGGCCCTCGGCGGTCTCGCGCGACCAGCGCGCCACCAGGCTCGTGATCAGCAGGGCAACGATGGTTGCGAAGAGAAACAGCGCGAATCCTGTCAGCAGCTGGAACTGGAAATCCGGATGCCGTGGCGCGCCTGCTGCAGCCTGGGGCGAGTCCGCAGACGGCCTTTCGGGCAACCGCCCCGCGATCTCGCGGCCTGAACGCAGCGCGAGTCCTTCATCGGGGATTGGCGGCTGAATTTCGGCACGAGCCGCAGGCACGAGCGCCAGGTCCAGGCTGGGCTTGAGTAGCAGCACATCGGATTCCCCGGCACCGCAGAGCGGTCCCCATTGCATCAGCAGCCCGGCCAGAAACGCCAGCAGCGCGCCTCGCAACCGCACCGGAAGTCGATGCATCAAAACCGGTAGCGCAGCCCGACTCCCAGTGCATCCCGGATCGATGCACCCTGCCTGGTCCGGCCGACGCTGTATGTAACCGCCCAGTCGCGCGCAAACCAGTGCCGTCCGAAGACCGCCGTGCTTTGCACCGGCGTCTTCACGATGATCCCCGCCGCGATAGGCGTGTCGACCTCATCGCCCTTCGCCAGGACGAGCTGCACGTTGTTCTCCGTGCCGTAGTAGTGGCCCAGCTGAAGCCTGTAGCTTGCCGCGCTGCCAGCAGTGCTCGAGTGGCTCGGCAGCACGGTGGCCGCCGCGCGAAAGGTGGAAAAATAATGCTCCAGCGTCAGGTCGGCGATGTCGACGGTGGTGTTGTCGTAGTGCATGCGCTTCAGCCCCGCGGCGGCGCCCCATCCCCCGCCGAGCGAGTGCGCCAGCTGCACATACACCGAGTTACGCGGCAGGAAGCGATGGTTGTCGCTGATCGTGGCCTCCGCATGCCCCGTTGTGCGCTCGCCAAGCGGGTGGTACCCCGCAAGCGCAAACGTGCTGTCACGCAGGCCGAAGCGTTCCACGGCACCGAGGCGTCCGATGAGAATCTTGCGCTCGCCAAACTTGTGGAGGACGTCAAACTGCGTATCGGTCCAGTCGTTTGACTGGTTGCTGACCGACTCGTGCACGTATGAGCCGCCGAACTCCGTGTAGCTCAGGGATTTCGAGGGCCGCAATCCAAGCGTTTCAGCGGCAGCGCTCAGAGGCGACGCGGTGGCCGCGCAGAGGAGAAGGCAGGTTACGATTTTCATGTTCGGCGAGGTTCGTCCAGCAGTTTGTGTACTCTGGCAAGAAGCTCGGCGGGCCGGAAGGGTTTGAGAACGTAATCGTTGGCGCCGCCCGCGAGGCCCTTCACCACATCCTGTTCCCTGCCGCGGCTGGTCAGCATCAATACCGGCACCGACGCGAGCGCCGGGCGGCTCCTGAGGTCGCCCAGGAGCTCGTAGCCGTTCCGGTAAGGGAGCATCACGTCCATCAGCACCAGGTCGGGCACCTCGGGATTGTCGAACTCCTTGAGGGCCTGCTCGCCGTCGGCTGCGTGGCGCACCGTAAAGCCCTCCCGCTCCAGCCGGAACCGGACCAGTGCCGCGATCGCAGGATCGTCTTCCACCATGAGGATGATTCTCTTGCGATCGGCAGTGCTCATGGAAGCGGTCGATAACTGATTCGGGCGATGATGACATAATCGCTGTTGTCTGAGGGGGGAGGTCCCATGCCGAACTTCTGCGACGCCATGATGCCGGAGCTCGATGGGTTCGACGTGCTCGACAAGTTCGGGAGAATCCCGAATTCGCAAGCGTGCCGTTTGTCTTTTTTACGGCAATGCGCTTCGCTGGCGCCCGCAGCGAGGCCAAGCAGCGCGGTGCGCAGGAATACATGGTCAAGCCATACAAGGCCGAAGTTCTGGTATCGACCGCGCGCCGTTTACTGAACCTGCCCGCGGAAGACAAGACCGCCTGACCCCTGGGCGGACTACCTCAGGAAATCGAAGTCGCAGCCGTCCTCGGCCTGCAGGACGTGATCCATGTAGAGCTTGGCGTAGCCGCGTTTCGGCATCTCCACGGGCGGTTTCCACTGCGCCCTTCTTTGCGCAAGCTCCGCTTCGGGCACCAGCAGGTCGATGCGCCGCGCGCTGATCGAAAGCCTGATGCGGTCGCCGTTTTTAACCAGCGCGAGCGGGCCGCCGATCGCTGCTTCGGGTGAGACGTGCAGCACGATGGTGCCGAAGGCGGTGCCGCTCATGCGCGCATCCGAGATCCTCACCATGTCCTTGAGCCCCGCGCGCGCCAGCTTTTGCGGGATCGGCAGGTAGCCCGACTCGGGCATCGCGTACCCGCTTTTCGGGCCGGCATTCTGCAGCACCATGAAATCGTCCGGCTTGATGTCGAGCTCCGGCGTGTCGACCCTTGCCGCGAGGTCATCCAGCGATGAGAACACGACCGCGCGCCCTTCGCGCTCGAACAGCGTGGGATCCGCGGCGGAGCGTTTGAGGATCGCCCCGTTCGGCGCGAGCGAACCGAACAGCGCGACCAGCCCGCCTTCCTTCTGGTACGGGTCTGCGAAGGGACGCACGACCGAGCGGTCCACCCAGCCCGGTTCGTTGTCCAAGCGCTCGCCCATCGTTTCCCCGGTCACGGTCATGCACTCGAGGTGCAGCAGCGGCTTCAGCTCGCGCAGCACCGCGCCCAGCCCGCCGGCTGCATAGAGGTCCGACATGTAGTGCTGGCCCGTGGGCTTGAGGTCGACGAGCACCGGCGTCGAATCCGAAAGGTCGTTCAGGTGGTTGAGGTCGATCTTCACGCCTACACGACCGGCAATCGCGGTGAGGTGGACGATCGCATTGGTCGAGCCGCCGATGGCCAGCAGGATGCGCAGCGCGTTCTCGATCGACTTTTCGGTGATGATCTGCGACGGGCGGATCGGCTTCGCGGCAAGCTCGACCGCGCGCCGTCCGCTCGCTTCCGCCGCCCTCAGGCGATCGGCGTGCACGGCGGGAATCGCCGCGGTGCCCGGAAGCGCCATGCCAAGCGCCTCGGCAATCGAGGCCATCGTGGAGGCGGTGCCCATGACCGCGCATGAGCCCGCGGTCGCGGCGAGGTTGCCCTCGATCTCGTCGATGCCGGCCTTGTCGAGCTTGCCCGCGCGATGCATGCCCCAGAACCGGCGGCAGTCGGTGCAGGCGCCAAGCCGCTCGCCATGGAACAGGTTGGGCATCATCGGGCCGACGATATGCTGGATCGCGGGCACGTCCGCGGAGGCTGCGCCCATGAGCTGCGCCGGGATCGTCTTGTCGCAACCGCCGACCATGACCACCGCGTCCATCGGCTGCGCGCGGATCATCTCCTCGGTGTCCATCGCCATCATGTTGCGGAACATCATCGAGGTCGGGCTGAGGAACACCTCGCCGAGCGACACGGTGGGGAAGGAGATCGGCAGGCCGCCCGCGACAAGCACGCCGCGTTTGATCGCCTCGATCTGCTCGGGCACGTTGCGGTGGCAGTTGTTGAAGCCGCTGGTGGTGTCGGCGATGCCGATCACCGGCCGCGCGAGCATCTCGCCCGAATAGCCCATGCTCTTGGCGAACGAGCGGCGAAGGTAGAGCGAAAAGTCCGCGTCACCGTAGTTGGTGAGTCCGCGGGCGAGGCCGTGCTTTTTGATTTCGGTCACTGGATTCCCTGGGTCGAGCGTGTGCTGTTGGATTCTGAAATGCTGCCATTTCTGGGCCAGGTGCGAGTCCTGGAGCGGCTAACCGGGTGAAATGTTGCCATCGGCTATTCCCCGTCCCAGATCTTCCGCGCCGCCTCGACGCACAGCCGCAGCTTGGCGCGCTCGTCGTCCTCGGTCACCGGATTGCCCCCCATGGTGCTCGCGAAGCCGCACTGCGGGCTGAGAGCGAGCTGCGAGGGGTCGAGGTATTTCGCGGCCTCGTCGGCGCGGCGGCGCAATCCATCAATCGATTCGAGCTGCGGCACCTTGGAACTCACCATGCCGAGGACGACGCCCTTGTTCTTGGGCACGAACCTGAGCGGAGCGAAGTCGCCCGCGCGAGGCGTGTCGAATTCGAGCAGGAAGTGGTTGACCTGGGCGCGGTTGAAAAGCTTCTCCGCGATCGAGTCGTAGCCGCCTTCGGAAAGATAGCGCCCCTTGTAATTGCCGCGGCACATGTGCACGCCGATCACCATGCCGGCAGGGGCGTTTTTCACTGCCTGATTGATCGCATCGACGTACAGGTCGACCAGGCGTTCCGGGTCCTGGCCTCCGGCGGAAACTTTTGCGCGCGCCGCCGGATCGCAGAGCATTGCGAGCGCGACCTCGTCGATCTGCACATACTGGGCGCCGGCGGCCGCAAGGTCGGCAATCTCGGCCTGGTAGATGCGGCCGAGGTCGGCGAAAAATTCCTCCGGGGCCTTGTAGAGTCCCGGCGCCGCGTAGTCGCTGAACCGGTACAGGTGCATGGTCGAAGGCGCCGGCATCGTGATCTTCGGCACCGCGGTGGTGAGCGCTTTGACGAACTCGAACTCGTCCAGCGTGATCGGCGCGCTGCGCGAAACCCGTCCCTCGGCATAGGGCGCGGTGAAATCGGCTTCGTGCCCATGGTCGTCATGGAACTTGAAAACGGCTTCCTTGACAGTCAGGCCCTTGGTGAGGCGGACGAACTTCTCCCAGTACGAAATGCGCCGGAATTCGCCATCGTTGACCACGCCAAGGCCGCAGTCCTCCTGCAGCCTGACTACGTCGCGGATCGCCTCGTCCTGGGCCGCGCGGAAAACCTCGTCCGAAATTTCTCCGGCGGCGTGCTTGCGGAACGCCTGGCGCAGCGCCTGCGGGCGCAGCAGGCTGCCAATGTGATCGGCGCGGAAAGGCGGCCGCCCGTTGGGGATGATTGTCGAAGCTGTGGCCATCGCGTGCGGTCCTTTTCTATTGTGCTTTAGGCTTGAATTTTCGCATGGTCGCCCTTGCGTTCCCGCTGGGCAAAACCGAACTGTCTGCCGGCTTGGGCCAGAAGTAACGTAATTTAACCGTGCATATTGTCCATGCTGTTTTTAATATACCGATTAATCCAACCCAGCCTGACCGGTCTGCTGGCTGAATTCCCTGCTGTGGTGCTGCTGGGGCCACGCCAGGCCGGCAAGACCACGCTCGCTCTGGCAGAGGCAAAGCGCAACAGCGATGCCTTGTATCTCGATCTGGAGCTGCCCTCCGCCCAACGCCAGCTCGAGGATGTGGAAGCTTTTTTGCTGGCGCACCGCAACCGGCTGGTGATTCTGGACGAGGTCCAGCGCCTGCCGGAGCTTTTCGCGGTGCTGCGCGGCGTGATCGACCTGCGCCGCCGCTCGGGCGAGGCGGCGGGACAGTTTCTGCTGCTTGGCTCGGCCAGCGGCGAACTGCTCAGGCAGGCAAGCGAAAGCCTCGCCGGCCGGGTGGCGCAGCTGGAGCTCACGCCTTTCCAGGCGCGGGAGCTGATGCCGGTAGATGCGCCGGTAGACGATCTGGCCGGCCAACTCAATGCGCTGTGGGTCCGCGGCGGTTTTCCGCTGTCGTGGCTGGCGGCCGATGATGCGGCCAGCCTGCGCTGGCGCGATGCCTTCATTGCCACCTGTCTGGAGCGGGATATTCCGGCCCTCGGCCCGCGCATTCCCGCCACCACCCTGCGGCGCTTGTGGACCATGCTGGCCCACGGCCAGGGCGGGCTGCTCAACCAGTCGCAACTGGCTGCATCGCTGGCGGTAAGCGGCCAGACCACGGCGCGATACATCGACCTGCTCTGCGACCTGATGCTGGTGCGCCGTCTGCCGGCCTGGCACGGCAACGTCGGCAAGCGGCTGGTGCGCGCACCCAAGGTCTATGTGCGCGACAGTGGCATCGTGCATGCGCTGTTGGGCCTGGCGGACCTTCAGACCGTGTTGGCCCACCCGGTGGCCGGAGCCAGCTGGGAAGGTTTTGTGCTCGAACAGTTGCTCGCCGCCGCACCCACTGCCGAGGCCAGCTTCTACCGCACCTCGCATGGCGCTGAGGCCGATCTGGTGTTGAGCTTTCGCGATGGCGCAACCTGGGTGGTCGAGATCAAGCGTTCGTCGGCGCCCACGGTGTCAAAGGGTTTCCACCTGGCCGCCGCCGATGTGGGGGCCACGAGAAAACTGCTGGTCGCCCCGGTGGCTGCAAGCTATCCCCAGAGTTACGGCATCGAAGTGATGAACCCGCTGGCTGCTGCCAGGCTGTTGGCGTGACCGATCGTGCGCTGCCAGCGGACGTTATCGACGCGCTGAGCGCGCGCTTCAACACCGTAACGGCACGCCGCACGATGTTTCCCTATGCGTTCACGATGCCGGCCGGCGTCCTGCGCGAAGGCGGCAAGAACATGGGATGCTCTGGCTGGAATCCGTGGCGCTGGCGGGCAACGACGGTTTCTCGCCGCGTGAGCTGAATCGGATTTGGGCGGTCATCTTGGAGCACTTGCAGCCAATATTGGAGGCGAGGGATGAACACTGCGGCGAGTAGCGATCCTCTCAGGGATATGCGTCGGCGCGATCCCTCCCTGGCTGAGACTTTCAAAGGGGGGGGGGCAATTTGCCCCCCCCTTGCCTTGGAGTTCGCCACCGCCGGTGGCCCCCAGAAACTTCAATGTTGGAATACCGAAGGCATCTTCCGTCTGATCCAATCCATTCCCAGCCCCAGGGCCGAACCATTCAAGCGCTGGCTGGCACGGGTCGGCAAGGAACGCGTTGACGAGATCGAGAACCCCGAACTGGCGATGGCCCGGATGCACGAACTCTACGAAAAGAAGGGCTATCCCAAGGCGTGGATTGACAAGCGGCTGCGTGGCATCGCGGTGCGGCAGGACTTGACCGACGAATGGAAAGACCGGGGCGCCGGGATCACTTCTGATTTCGCTATCCTGACCAACGAGATCATGCAGGGGACATGTGTCTTCAGTGAGCAACAGCGCGTTCAGGATCGTCGAGACCACCGGGCTGGAAGGTTGGGCAGCCCCAAGTCGGGCTCGAAAGGAGATTCATGCTGGTGACGTGTTGTTCGCGACCGCGCGTCCTACGCTGAAGCGCGTCGCACTGGTTCGCTGTCGGCGCGGCTGCTCGATCGCGTCATCGCCAGCCTCGACGCCGACAAGGCACGAGATAAGGCTTGGGACGAACTTGCCGCCCAGCGCGCGCCGAGGTCGCCCTTGCGCGAGTCGGTTCGGGAAACGCCCAGGCGCGCCGAAGATCTCCTCGGCCAGCCTTGCCAAGGCGCAAGGGCATTGCTGCCATTTTTTCTATAACGTCCGCTCCTGGAGCCACTCTGCGGGCGAATTGCTGCCATGCGATCTCCCAACAGCGGCTATTTAAGTAAGCCTTTGGGGCCCGGTCAGGTGGCTCGCGCGAGCTCGCGTGCGTGTGCGATCTCACCACTCCCGGCGGTACGGACTTGCGTGGCCGCAAGCGTGACCACAGCTACGGTTTCGCCGTCCAGCACGGTAAATTCGATCTCATATCCGCCGCCGTCCTGATGCACAAGCACCACCGTGCCCACGTCGCCGCGCGCCAACCCGTGCTCCGGCAGATCGCACTCGAGAATCAGTTCGTCCAGTTCGTGAATCATCTGGCTATCCTCCGCAACGGATCGGCGGTTTCGAACCGCGGCACGGTCGTTCTCTGCGGCCCCTCCGCAGTGTTGGCAATGATCTTCTCGGTGCGGTTGCCGCGCAACCGTCAGGCGCTTGCCCTCCAGATGCGTGAGCAACGCGCGCACCTCGTTCTCAGTAAACACCGCCAGGACATGCTTCGGCCGCTTGGCGCGCACCACGCCGTCCATTCACGACAACTCGGATTAACGCTTCGGATCCGCCCACGTCGCGGGGATGCCTCTTGCCGTGAAAGAAAATGAGGCGGCGAATCCAGTGCAAGTAGCTGTCTTCCGTGCGCAAACTGTAATGCCTCACACGCAAACGGTCGCGGACCTGGTCAAGCGGGCGCGGCGGTGGCATGGCGTCTCCCGATGGCGCCTGTACCGGACGAACGTACAGGTGGCTATCCCGGTTGATGCGGTTGAGGAATCAAGGGCGCGAGCGTAGTCTGGGCGATATCGACTACAGTCTTGGGGTCTTATAGGGTCCCTTTTTGGGGGGGGGCGACTTCTAGTTAGAAGGCTATGACCGTCACCGAGCAAATTCTGCGATTCATCGGCGAAGTAGTTGTCTATGGTGGCGGTGCCGCTGCCATTGCGTATCTCGTATTCCAATTCCTCGGGAAAAGTTGGATCGAGAACAAGTTTGCGCAGAAGCTCGAGCAGTACAAACACCAACAAGCTCTAGAACTACAGCGACTCAGGATGGAAATCGACTCGATGCTTAGCGGAGCACTCAAAATTCAGGAGAAAGAGTTTGAAACTTTACCTGAGGCGTGGCGCAAGCTGGACGAGGCATATGGCCGTGTTTCAGCCTTGGTTTCCCCGGCGCAGGAATATCCAGGTCTAGACCGCATGAACGCCGTGCAGTTGGAGGAATTCCTTGGGGGTTCAGAGTTACTCGAATCGCAAAAGCAGGTGATCCGCGAGTCAAGCGAAAAGGTTGACGCGTATCGAGAAGCAATATTTCGGCATCGACTGCACGCGGTGAAGAAATCATGTGCCGATCTTCACAACTATGTGGTGCAATACGGCATTTTTTTCCCGCCTCCGATTAAGGACAAATTCACGAAGGCCTCCGAGGAACTTTGGTCCGCCGTCAGCTACAAGCAGGTGGGCCAAGAGGCCAAGGACTATAAGATGCAAAACGAAGGCTGGAAGAAAATCAAGGCGGATATCGATCCCTTGTATAGAGCGCTCGAATCAGATGTACACACACGGCTGCAGTCACACGGGCGCACACAATAGCCTTCTAACCGCCGGTTGCTGGCGACGCGCATGAAGCCGCGCGCGCCTGAACCGGGACGTTAGATCGCCTTAGAGGCAAAGAGTAGATGCCGCAACTGCCGAACTTCAGTAGTGACGAATGGGCTGCATGGGTGCAAGCCATTGGATCGATTGCAGCCATCTTTGGCGCAGCAGGTGTTGCCATACACCAGGCGAAGCTTCAGCATCGAAATGCGCTCGATCTGCACGGATTCGAAAAGCAATCGTCCGATGCTGATCTCGCTAAGACTCTATTTGTCTTGGCTACGAACAGCTCCAAAGTTATGAGCCACATTGCCGAGCAACTTAACGATCGCGAGGCCGTGCATCGCGCTGC
>ENA-ORBV01002255-ORBV01002255.1-microbial-mat-metagenome-genome-assembly--contig:-NODE-2255-length-41042-cov-11.498523_pt1 | contig 41042 bp, 33 predicted proteins | sample MGYA00237777_ERZ505514 | MGnify/ENA primary metagenome ERZ505514 (study PRJEB26160, sample SAMN06269048) | microbial mat metagenome | isolation source: Oligotrophic lake microbial mat | place... | reverse complement strand
AAGGCAGGCGTGACCGCCGACCTGGCCATCACAAGCGGGGCCGACAAGGTCAAGGTTTGGACCAGTGCGACGGGCGGCCTTGATGTCTTTGAGGGCGAGGAGACCGTTTCCTGGAGCAGAATGCTAGAGCGATTCAACGAGGATGGCCAAAGCTTGGCCGGAGGGCTGTGGGTTCAAGCCATCAAACCGAGCGAGAGCGCTGGCGACGTCATGATTTCGCTCGGTGCCACCGGCGACCCCGCGAATGTCGATGCGGTGCGATTCACCGCGCTTGTCGTCGATCTCGATATCGATAGCGACAACAACAACGGCTTCGGCAACCCCGAGGGATCGCAGTGGGAGGACGACCTGGAAGTCAACCCCTACGGGCTCGGCAAGCTCGTCATGCTGGACAACCCTGAGAGGCCGGTCACGCCAGTTGTTCTTCAGTTGCCTCGCAATTTGCCGCAGCGGCTCGATGCACTGAAAGTGCGAGTTGACTGGACCCCAACCGGGCGGGCAGGCGAACTCAGAGTTTGGACCACATCTGCCCCCGATGATGTCCGCAATCCGGGTCCGGCGGAGGAAGGCGGCAACCGCGTGTACCCCGGGTGGTCCTACACGCTGTCGGAACTCAACTATGACCCTCAAACGGGACTGGTCGTCCTCTATGCGGAGGGCGTCGATGAAAACGAAGAGATCAAGACCCTTGCGGGAGTCGAGCTAGTCGGCAAGCCGGATGAGCGAATTCGCACAACGGTCGTGCTCAACGGCCAGGACTTTGGCTTTGATGAAGTGAAATATCTCGTCGCCAACGAGGATTCATTCTTCTATCAGTTGCAGACCCGCCAGGAAGTGCGGAATGAGTTGGCTTCACGCGGCGTCTATGAGTTCAAGGACCTGATAAACTTCTGCCTCCAGCCCAAAGACGCAGAGACCGACTTTAACGTCGACGGCCCCGTCCTGAACAACCTCGGGCCCAACCCCTTCGTCGCGGGTCTCAAGGCGATGGTCTACCAAGACTACATCACCGGCGAGGCTCAGTATGTGCTCGCGTTCGCCGGCACCGACGACAACATGTGGGTGCTCGAGTTTGCAGATTGGGCCAACAACATCGAACAGGGGTTGGGCTGGTCTGCGCCGCAATACACAGCCGCGATGGAAATCGGCGATGTCCTCGGGAAAGTTCTCGGAGTTTCAGAATTAACCGTAACCGGTCATTCCCTCGGCGGCGGCCTGGCAAGCGCCGCGGCGGTCGTCTCGGGAGCCCGGGCCCAAACCTTCAATGCGGCAGGCCTGCATATCTACACGCTCTACGAGCGCGACATAGACGACGTTCCCCTCAAAAATGCCAATGGTGATTACATCGAGCGCTACCAAGGCTCAGAAGGGCGATATCTCATTGCCGCGACGTTCATTGATGCCTACTTCGTTGATTGGGATATCCTGACCTTCGTGCAGAGTGCCATCGGCCGAGATGCCGTCGGCTTATCCCATGAGCTGGATGGCCCAAGTGATCTCGAGCTCGCTCTGGAAGCTGCCAGCTTCACCGCGGCGTCGATCACGGGTCAGACCTGGGCGCAGGTGGCGGGGCTTCTCTCGGCCCTTGAGACGATGGTTGGACTGCATGGCCACCCGTCGATTCTGTATGGACTGCTTGTGACTGAGGGCGTGTGGGGCCCGATTGAGGTCGACATGCTCGGGTATAGCGAATACTTCTAGGCTTGGCGGAAACCACTCCGATGTGCGATCTGCGATTTGCAATCGGTCTTGGGCTCTTGGCAATGGTTGTCAGTGGTTGCGGGACTTCACTTGACCCGACAGCAACCTGGCACTCCAAGTGTGGCTGGAAAGCCGAGGACTACTTCACGGACCCGAAAGTGATCGCGCTCTGCCATGCGATCGAGGCCGATGACCTTGCTGAAATCGACCGGCTTGTGGCCGCCGGTGCGGACGTGAATGCCCAAGGCAAGGGCAAGATGACGCCGCTCTTGTGGGCGTTCCCAGACAACAAGCTGCCGCGTTTCAAGCGGCTACTGGAGCACAAGGCTGATCCAAACGTCATTATCGAGAGCGACTTCAACACGAGAGGCGCGATGGGCTCCGGCGATGCCGTCACGCACCTAGTCTGTAAGACAGCGTTTCCGGGGTACTTCGAGGCGGTGTTTGAGCACGGCGGCGATCCAAGCCTTCGGAATTCGGGCCCTGGCAAAATGAACGATGTGCCGATTAGCCTGGTCATCAAATGGGGCAATCGTGACCGTGAGGGAAAGGTGAAGCAGCTCATTGACCTCGGTGCAGATTTGGATGTCATTGCCGGTGACGTAACGCCCACGATGCTGGCAGTGAGTTGGGGAGGCCAATATTCGATAGCGGCTATGCTCTTGGAGGCCGGGGCAGATTATCGAAGTTATGATCTCCAGGGATTGTGGAGACTCGTCCATGTCGTCGTCGGAAAGGAAGACATTCTCTCTCAATACACGCCCCAGCAAAGGGCGGAGCATGAGGAGATCCTGAGATGGCTCGAGAAGCATGGTGAGTCTGCTGAAATCGCGAGAGCTGATGTTAAGCGTTGGAGATCCTGGCTTGGCTCTCCACGCGGAGAGTTTGGGCGTCGCAGAGCGGCTGAGATCGCAGAGCGCGACGCGAAGGAGAAGGCCGCGGCTCCCAAGGGCCTAGAGTGACGGAGCCTGGGTGACGCCTGAGTGCCATGCTCAAGATCCGGAGTGTCATCGTGATCGGTCTTGGGCTCTTGGCAATGGTTGTCAGTGGTTGCGGGACTTCACTTGACCCGACAGCAACCTGGCACTCCAAGTGTGGCTGGAAAGCCGAGGACTACTTCACGGACCCGAAAGTGATCGCGCTCTGCCATGCGATCGAGGCAGTAGTGCAACATAGCTTCTGTAAATCGTGGTTGTATGCCTGACCGAGGCGAGCGCAAGCGAGCCGCGGGAGGTAATACCTTTCATGAACGATTGACGTGCGATCGACCAACAAGCCGCCGTCGCCACCGCGTAGCGATGGCCTTCGAGCGCATCCCGCCTAATGTGTTCAGCGGCTTACCATAAAAGCCACTCCCGATAGTGAGGGGCGGCGGGTTCTTGGGCTCACCCACCTGCCATTGAAACGAGCGGTATGGCCTTCTTCAGACCCGCAGCCCCACGGCTGTCGCCGTGGGCTTGTATTGCCAAGGATGCCGCTACATCAATACCCGACAGGCTCTACCCCACGTCGCGGGACTGAAACAGGATCACGGCCAGGGAGAGCGCGGCGGTGACCATCGCCAGGGCGTACGCCGCGACCAGGCCGAGATGGTAGGCGGGAATCGTGTGCCCCTGGGTGAGGGCGTCGGCCGGCCAGAAGAGCTGGAGGTTTGGCACCACCGCGGAGAGCGGCGCCGAAAGATGCGCGCCGCCGAGCGAGAGGAGGTAGTCGCCCACAAGCCCGAAGATAAAGGTTCCGCTACAGATCAAGAGCGTGGCGACCCGCCCCACGCGGGTGGACGCGGCAATCGCCACCGCGGCCAGCACGAGCACCGCGAGCAGGACCATCGCGAGGCCGATCATGAGCTGGGGATTCTGATCGGTCGCCGGATGCTGGAGCCGCCAGGAGCGACTCACGCACGAGACAAGGCCCCAGGAGGCCGTCGCCGCCACCGCTGCCACAACCGCGAACGTGGAGGGAAACGGCCAGCGGTAGAGATAGTTCAAAGCGGCCGAGACAATGAGCGTCACCGCAATCGCCACGATCCCAAACGCGAGCACCGGGGCGTCGTAGGTGTCCTCGACGCGGACCGAGGTCTGCACGCGGTGCCGCACCGTAATCAGGAACGCGACCGACAACAGCCAGTAGGCCAGGCCGATCGCGGCGGCCACTCCGAGAAACTTCCCGACAACGACCGTCCACCTCGGCACGGGCTTGCTCACGGTGGCGAGCACCGTCTTCGTCTCGATCTCACCGGAGAGCGTGCCGGTGGCGGTAAACGCCGCCAGGAGCATCCCCACGACCAGGAGCGTGCTGAGCCCCATGTCGACCAGGAGCTTGTTGTCGTCCTCGAGCGTGTAGGCCGCGACGTTGACGTTGAGCAGGAGCGCCAAAAGGCCCACCACGATCAGCACGGCATGCACCGGCTGGCGGATCGATTCGCGGAAAGCGTTGGCGGCAATCGGGAAAATAGGCATTTTTTGCATCCTACCAACGATGAAGGTGAGAATCGTGTGTGGGGGGGACGGGGTCGCTTCAAAGCCCCTCGCCTCAACGTATACTCGAAAGCTTGGCAGGCCCTCGGCCGCTCGTCCTCCGCAAACCTATGGCCGTCACCTCCCAAACTTCTTCCGCTCCGCCTTCCACCGCCGCCGCTCCGCCGTCCACCGCCGCCGATCCGCGGGTGTTCCAGCGAGCTACGAACGTGGCCCTGGTTGGGCTGGCCATCCAGGGGGCGCTCGTGGTGGCCACGGGGCTCGTCGCGCTCTGGAGCGACAGCCAGGCGGTCTATGCCGCGGGCTGGCACATGCTCGGCGGCCTGCCGATCGGAATCATGCTGGCGCTTCTCTATAGCCAGCACGAAGCCGAGCGGGCCGAACGGCTGGCCGCCGACAAGCTCGCCGCCGACCCAACTGCGTCGGCCGCCATCTTCAATAACCTCGGCGACGACCTCGATGCCGCCCGCCGCCGGCTCGACAACCTCTACCGCTACGGCCTTCCGGCGGTGAGCCTCCTCGTCGCCAGCTACCTCATTATCGCGGGTGCTGCGCTTGTCTCGGTCCAGCTCCGGGCCGCGGAGCCTGCCGCCCCACTCGCGTCCCGCTGCAACCCCGTCGGCCTGCTCTTTGCGCTGGCGAGCATCGCGTTTGTGGCCTTCATCGGGGGCCGTTGGCTCGCCGGGTACGCACGTCAGCGGGCCTGGCAGCTCCTCCGCGGCTGCGCAAGCTACTTGATGAGCTGCTTCGTCATGGCCGTGCTCCTGCTCGGCGGCGTGGCGGTGATTGCGGTGGCGGGCGTGACGTGGCCGTTCGAGGCTATGGCCCTGGCCATTCCCGCCGTGATGGTGGCCATCGGCCTTGAGATTCTTCTCACAACCCTCCTCGAGTCGTATCGGCCGCGGGTGCCCGGCGCGGTTCCACGCCCTGCGTTCGACAGCCGCATGCTCGGCCTGCTCACGGCGCCGGAGTCGCTCGGCAGCGTGCTCGCGGATCTCATCAGCTATCAGTTCGGCGTCGAGGTGTCGGGGAGCTGGCTCTATCGCCTGCTCGGCAGCGCCATCACTCCGCTGACGATCTTCGGCGCCGCCTGCCTTATCGCCCTGAGCGCGTTCACGATCGTGGGCCCAGACCAGCGGGGCGTGCTCCTACGGTTTGGGGCGCTCGAAGGAGAGCCGCTCCCGCCGGGCATCCATGTGAAGCTGCCGTGGCCGATCGAGACGGTAGAGATGCATCCGGTCGGCGAGGTGCAGCAGCTTGTCGTCTCGAGTGACCTCACCGGTCGTTCGGAGCTGTCGCCGGCAATGCTCTGGACCAACGACAGCGACCGCGATTCGCAGATTGGCCAGGAGGACTTCCTCGCGGCACCCGCCGCCGACGGGGCGGGCGTGTCGCTCGTGTCGGCCGATGTGACCGTCCAATACACCGTGGCAAACCTGGAGACGTTCCTCCTCGGGTCGACCGACCCACAACAGGCGATCAAAGCCGTCGCCCAGCGGGAAGCCACGCAGTTCTTCGCGACGCATGACATCGACATGCTCCTGGCGACGGGCCGCACCGAAGGAGGCCCGGAGCTCCGCACGGCGATCCAAGAGCGGGCCGATCGTGCCGGCCTCGGAATCGACATCGTCGGCGTGGCGATCACGTCGATCCATCCGCCGATCGGCACGGTGTCGCGGGCCTTCCACGCCCAGATTGGGGCGATGCAGCAACGCGAGACGTGGATCCAACTGGCACACAAGGAAGCGGTCAAGCAGCTCGCGCGGGTCGCGGGCTCGGTCGACTTGAGCAAGCGAATCGACGCCGAGATCCGCGGGCTCGACGCCATGCGAACCGCCGGCGCAGCCGACCCTACAGCGGTTGCGGCGGCCGAACGGCGGATCGATGGGATGCTCGCCGAGGCGCGGGGCGAGGCCGCAGAGCTCCTCCATTCAGCCTGGGCCTACCGCTGGCGGCGGGCCGTTGGCGAGCGGGCCGACGGCGAACGGTTTGCGGGTGAGCTGCTGGCCTTCCAGGCATCGCCAAACTACTACCGCACCCGTCGGTTCCTCGAAGTGCTCGCCGAGGGACTCTCCGACCGCCGGAAGTTTGTGATCGCCGCCGACACCGGCGACACACCGGTGTTCCGCATGGACTTTAGCGACCCGGCATCCGCCATCGACATGCTCTTGAACGAGTGACCCCCTCTTCGCCCTCGCTGCCCGCGGTGGCCTCCAACTCCCATGAAGAACTCTTTCGTCGTCCTGGTCGGCCTCGTCATCGTCGGCGTGCTCCTCTCGCACATGTTCCTCTATCAGGTCCGCTACGACGAAGTGGCCGTGCGCACCACGTTTGACAAGGCCGATGCCTCGAGCGTGCAGGAAACCCCCGGCCTCAAGTTCCGTCTCCCGTGGCCGATTCACAAAGTGACGCTCTACCCCCGCCGCCTGCAACTGCTCGAAGACAGGATCGAGGAGCTACAGACCGCCGACGGCAAGAGCGTGATCGTGCGGACCTACCTCACATGGCGGATCGAGGATCCCCTCAAGTTTTATGTGACGCTCAAAGACCCATCGGAGGCTGCCCGACAGCTCTCGTCACGGCTCCGCGAGATCCGAGGCCTCATCAGCAACCACCGCTTCGACCAGCTCGTGAATCTCGACCGCTCGAAGCTGCGGCTCGGGGCCATCGAGGCCGACGCCGCGAAGATGATCGATGCCGCGCTCATGCAGGCGGGCTACGGCATCAAGGTGGAGAGCGTGGGCATCCACAAGATCATCCTCCCGGAATCGACCACGGCGAAGGTCTTCGAGACCATGATCGCATCGCGGGAGCGGCTGGCGGAAAACGCGCTCCAGGAAGGGCAGGCCCAGGCCTCATCGATCCGCAGCGAGGCGTCGAGCGCCCGCGAGCGGATCCTCGCCTTCGCGGAACGCCGGGCCCAGTCGATCCGTGCCCAGGGCGACCGCGAGGCATCGAGCCAATACCACACCTTCGCCAAGAACGAGGAGTTTGCGATCTTCCTGCGGAAGGTTGACGCCCTCAAGAAGATGCTCGACCACAACACGACGTTTGTGCTCTCTGCCGACAGCCTCGGCATCCTCGACTGGTTCAACAAGGATCCTGCCCAGAGCGATCCGAGCCAGCCCCGTCCGGGAACGGCCCCGGCTCCCCTCCGACCATGAACGACACCACTCCCAATCCCGCCGAGCCCCGGCCTTTCGCGCCGCCCGTCGACCCGGCCCAGCAGTCGCTGGCCGAGGCGCTGCGGGTGAGTTTCACGATCCTCAAGCTGGCGATGCTCGCGCTGCTCGTCGCGTACGCCTTCAGCGGCACGTTCAGTGTCGGCTCCAACGAGGTCGCCCTGCGGTTGCGGTTCGGTGATTACGTGGGCGCTCCTGGCCGGCGGGTGCTCGAGCTTGGCACCTATCTGGCTGCCCCCTTCCCGATCGAAGAGATCGTGAAGGTTGACACCCGGCCCGCAACGCTCGTCCTCGACAAGGAGTTCTGGTACGAGACAACCGACCAGGAAAGCGGCCTCACCCGCAACCAGATGCAGGCCCAGAAGGCGCGGCCACTGCACCCGCTGCGTGACGGCTCGCTCATCACCGGTGACTCCAACATCGCCCACGCGAAGTGGACGATCACCTGGCGGATTGCTGATCCCGTCGCCTACCTCACGAACGTTGGCAGCCAGCCGCTCGCCGCGAATGTGGTGCGGCTCGTGGCCCAGCAGGGCATTGTCCATGCGGCGGCGGGAATCGCTGCCGAGGAGCTCCTGCGGGGCGTCGTCAACCGCGACGTGGTGGTCGGTGCCATGCAGGAAAAGCTCGACGACATGCGGACGGGGATCGTCATCGACCAGCTCGCCCTCGACAAAGTCTCGGCACCGATGCGGGTGGCCGCGAGCTTCGACGCCGTCACGAGTGCCGAGAGCTTCCGTGCCGAATCGATCGTCGGGGCCCAGCAGGAGCGATCGCGCATCCTCGGCGAGACCGCCGGCGAGGCGAGCCCCGCCCTCTTGAAGCTCATCGTGGCCTTCGAGCAGGCCTCCGACCGCGGCGACGCGGCCGAAGCTGCCGCCGCAGAGGCCCGCATCGAAGAGGCGCTTGCCGATCTGTCGGTCGACGGCCTCCGCATCGGCGGCGAGGTGTCCAGCGTGATCAATTCGGCCACCACGTACCGCACGCAGATCGTAGAAAAGGTTGCCAGCGAGGCGCAGACGTTCGAGCAGCTCCTGCCGCAGTACGAACGGAATCCGCGGCTCGTGCTGGCCCGCATCTGGGAGGATGCCCGAGAGACCATCCTCACGAGCAAAGACGTCGAGACCTTCTATACGGTGCCCGGCAGGCTCGAGCTCCAGCTCAACCGCGACCCAAACCTGCAAAAGGAACGTCAGAAAGAGCAGCTCAAGGCGATGCGGCAGGAACAAAAGCAGGCCGAGAAAAGCCGGTAGCCCGCTTCCGGCCGGCCCGCGACCACAAGCGGCCCGGGAGCCGATCGAACAAGGAGGATTCGGAGCATGGTGGCTACGGCGGAAGGCGGCGACGCGATTGATATCGCCTGCGTCGGCGTGACCAAGACGTTCCGTGACTTCTGGATGCGCCCCCGCGTGCGTGCGGTCGACGCAGTCACCCTCGAAATTCGCCGCGGACAGGTCTATGGCCTCCTCGGCCCCAACGGCTCGGGGAAGAGCACGACCATCAAGATGCTCCTGGGGCTCCTCCAGCCGACGGCGGGCCGAATCGCGATCCTCGGCAAGCGGCCCACCGATGTGGCAACCAAGCACCTCATCGGCTACCTACCGGAGGAGTCGTATCTCTACCGCTTCCTCACCGGTCGCGAGACACTCGAATACTTCGGGCGGCTCTTCGGCCTCGACGCCCGAGCCCGCCGCGAGCGGATCGACATGCTGCTGGAGATGGTGGGGCTCGAGGCCGCGCAGCACCGACCCGTGGGCGAGTACTCCAAGGGCATGCAGCGGCGAATCGGCCTGGCCCAGAGCCTCATCAACGACCCGCAGCTCTTGATCCTCGACGAGCCCACCAGCGGCATGGATCCCGTCGGTGCCCGCCAGATCAAGGATCTCATCGCCACGCTCGCCCGTCGGGGCAAGACGGTGCTCCTCTGCTCGCACTTGCTCGGCGACGTCGAGGATCTCTGTGACCGCGTGGCGATCATGTACGGTGGTCGTATCCGGGCCGAAGGCACTTGCGCCGAGCTCCTCACGCAGGAACACTCCACGATCCTCGAGACCTCTGACATGCCCGACGGCGTGGTGGCCGAGGTCAAGGAGCTGCTCGCACGGCATCATCTCGCGGTCAAGCGGATCGAGCATCCGAGGCGGTCGCTCGAAAGCCTCTTCCTCGAGATCGTGGAGAAGGCCCAGGCGGAGGGTCTCGTGACGACGGGCGCGTCGTCCGGCGGTCCGGTGGCCGGCTTTCTGGCGGCCGGGGGTGCTGGGGCAACGCCGACCGCAGGCAACGCCGCCGCGGTCGATGCCGGGCTGCTCGAGAGCCTCACGCGCGGCCAGTCCCGCCCATGAACGCGACGGCCGCCATACCAACGCTCGCCCCCGAGGTGGCCGACACCCGGGCCCACCGCATCCCCTTCTGGGTGGTGATCATCACGGCCGCGGCGGTCGCCGGAATTGCATGGCTGACCGGCCGTGACGCGGTGGCAACCGCGGCGGTCGGCGTGTTCTCGCTCGCCGCCGGCTTCCGGCTCGGCATCGCTCTCTTGCGGCGATGCCTCTCGGCCGGCATCGGGATCGTGGGCGTCGCCAGGGCCGTCGTCGAAGAGGCCGTGGGCACGCGGCTGCCCGTCCTCCTCGTCATTCTCCTGGTCGTCGGCCTCCCGGTCCTGCCACTCGTCCTCGATCCCTCAGAGCGGCTCGAATATCGCCTCCAGTTCTTCCTCAATTGGTCGCTCTCGGCAAGCGGCTTCATCTTGGCGCTGGTGACAATTTTTCTGGCCTGCGGCAGTGTTTGTGGCGACATCGACAGCCAGCGGATTCACATGGCGCTTGTCAAACCACTTGCCCGCTGGCAATACCTCCTCGGCAAGTGGACCGGCATCGTGCTGCTCAATGCCCTTCTCGTGGCGCTTGTCGGTGGTGGCGTTTTTGCGACGGCCGAGGCGATCCGGCGACTGCCGGCTGCCGATGCCGCCGATCGACGGGCCGTTGACGAGGAAGTGTTTACGGCCCGTTCTGTCGCCCGCCCCGCGCACCCGAGCGGTGCCGACTTCGATGCCGCCGTCGAGGCCGGCATCGAGCAGGTCCGGAAGGACGACCCGGATGCCTTCGCCATCAACCCCGCCGGCGCCCGTCGGCGTATCCTCGCCCAACGCGTCCTCGAGTGGCACACCGTCACGCCCGATGCCGTCGCGAGCTACCTCTTCACCGGCCTTGACCCCAAGCGGCTCGGGGCGTCGGTCGTGCAGCTCCGGCTCAAGCCGTTCTCCGACAGCACGACCGTCGACCGCGCCCAGGTCCGCTTCGTGCTCTGGCTCAACGACCGCCCCTATCCGGTGAAAGACGGCAAGCACGAGGAGTACACGCTCGCGAGCGGCATGTTCCACACCCTCGAGATCCCTGCCGCGGCGATCGATGAAGAGGGCCGCCTCCGGGTGGCCATCGCCAACCGCAATGAAGTGCCGCCCGGCCAGGACCGGCCCACGAGCATCTCGTTCTCACCCGGCAAGGGGCTCGAAATCCTCTACCGCAGCGGCTCGTTCCGCGGCAACTATCTGCGATGCCTGGCGGTGATGTGGGCGAAGCTGGCCCTCATCGCATCGGCGGCGCTCGCTGCGGCCAGTTGGCTCGGCTTCCCGATCGCCGTGCTTGCGTCACTCATGATCTACGTGACGGCGGTAGCTCGTGCGTTCCTCGCCGACGCCATCGATATCTACACCGGTGCCGACCGGGCCAATGCCACCGTCACCGAGATGCTCCGATTGCGGGGCGCGGTCCTCTTCGAGCGGCTCGACCGCCTCGAGCTGTGGGACACCTTCAAGACGATCACGTCGATTGCTGCCGACGGCTTCATCGCGCTGGTGCCGTCGTTCGGTGCCCACGACGGCGTGACCGAGGTGGCCACCGGCCGTCTCCTGCCCATCCTCGACACCCTGCAAAGCGTGGCGGTACTCGGAGTCGCCTACCCGCTCGTCCTTCTGGCCTTCGGCTGGGCACTGCTCGCCCGCCGCGACCTGGTGAATGTTTCCGGGTTCTGATGGTGTCTTATGCCTGGTAACCGAAAAGTCACTGCGATAGCCAGCGTCCTGCTCGCGCTGGCGATCACCGCTTCCTGGTGGCTGGCCGCCGGTATCCAGAAGCAACGGAAGGATCTCGACCTCGTCATCCCAACAGCGACGACCGAGGGCATGCCAGCGCATGTGGCGGTCGTGACCGCGGCGCTCGGCACGTTCCGCGGCCTGGCCGTCGATGCCCTCTGGGCGCGGGCCGATCACCTTCAGTCCGAGGGGGAATACTTCGAGGCCCAGACGCTCAGCCAGTGGATCACGGCGCTCCAGCCGCGGTTCCACAAGGTCTGGGCGTTTCAAGCCTGGAACCTCGCCTACAACATCTCCGTGGCGACGCAGGTGCCTGCCGAGCGCTGGGGCTGGGTGCAGCGGGGCATCGGGCTCCTTCGCGACCAGGGAATCCCGCTCAATCCCCGCTCGCCGCAGCTCCAAATGGAGCTCGGCTGGATCTTCCACAACAAGATCGCTGGCAAGGGCGACAAGGAGCACTGGTATTTCAAGGCCAGCCTGGCCCGTGAGATCCAGGAGTTTCTCGGGGACATGACCGCAGGGCGCACCACTGACGACGCCATCTTGATGTTTCGCCGCGTCGCCGACGCCCCGGCCACACTCGACGAGCTACTCGCAAAGGTGCCCGACCTGCAAAGCGGCCTCGACCTCATCGCCAAGCATGGGGCGAAGCCCGACGAGGCTTTCCTGCGAATGCTCGGGCGGTCGCTCATGCAGGCCGCGTCTGTCGACGCCCGGATCCTCGGCGAGAATCGGCTCCCCGATGGCGTCAACGCTCCGCTCCTGGCGGCGATCCGTAGCGACCGCGACGTCGCTGGGCTGATCTTCGATCACCTCGTGCCGCACCTTCAAAGGCGCGTACTCGAAGACCGCTACAAGATGGAGCCCGCTGCGATGCTCGCGAACATGAAGCGGTATGGCCCGCTCGATTGGCGACATGCCGAGTCGCACGGCATCTACTGGACCGAACAGGGGATTAAAATTGGCCGTGAGCTCAGGCGGCGCGAGGACAACAACGAGCTGCTCATCATCCGCAGCCGCCTTCACATGCTCGCCGAGCTCATGCTCACTGGCCGCGTCGCCTACGACGCGGCGAGCCACCGAGTCGACCTGCTGCCTGACCCCCGCTTCGCGGCGTCCTACGAGCGATCGCTCGAGGACGCGCTCGCTCTGATCAACTCGGAGGAGGGCGTTTCGGCGGGTGAGTTTGGCCTGGCCGAGGAGGCCGATCTCCTCGAAGGCTACGAGACGTTCCTCAATCGGGCGGTCATCGTCGAATACCTCTACGGTGATATCGCCGCAGCCCAGAACCACTTCGTGAAGCTCCGCATGATGGCTGAGAAGCTCGGCCGCGGCGAGGATCCGATGTACACCAGCACGATCGAGTCGTTCATCGCTATCCGGATCGCCGAGGTGCTCGCAATCGATGTCTCGAATCTCCGCCAGTTCCTCGACGCCATGATCCGCCGAGCGATCCGCGAAGGCCTCGGCAAGGGAAACTACGCCGCCTTCAATCGCTATCTGTCGATCGCCGAGGCCGCGTATGAGAAGCGGTATGCCGCCTCGACCCCGAATGCCAAGTTTGTGCTGGAAGAGGCCAAGCTCCTGCCGTTTCCGGAAATCGTGGCCAACTCGTATGCCAGCGTGATGGGAGAAGACAGCCTCTCCGTCATGGAGCGAGCGCGGATCTGGGTCTGTTCAACCAAGCCGCTCCGCGAGACCGTCCCGCCACCGGTCCTCGAAAAGCTCCGCGCGGCCGCCACGAAGGCCGGCCTCGACCCCGACCGGGCGTTTCCAGCGCCACCACCACCGCCGCCCGAGGACGACTAAGCGACGCTCGCCCTCACTGAACTCAAACATTGTGAGGGTGCCGTCCTTCGGCCCAGCCATGACGCCGGGACTGATACCCTACGCACGCTGCAATTTTTCCGTGACGACAATCTCGACTTCAGCACCTCCGGAACGGCGAGTCTGATTCGCATATGGGACGCTCCGCTCGCCGCCGCCGCAATTCCCACCGCGATGAATCCGGTAGCCCAGCCGGCGACCGCGGCGCTCTTGGCCGTCGCGGCGAAGGGTCTCCTTCTGTGGATGCGTCGACGGCGCACGGCTTGATGCCCCCGCGGGAACCATCCGCGAACGTGCCGGCCATCTGGAGCGCCGTCGCGGTCGTGGCAGCAGCCGCGGCCTCCGCGTCGCTCTTCCTGCTCGAGCTCGTCGCCGGAAAAATTCTTCTGCCGCTCTTTGGCGGGGCGCCTGGCGTGTGGATCTCTTGCCTCGCGTTTTTTCAGGTCGGCCTCGTCGTCGCCACGCTCTACGCCGACCGGCTCATCCGGCTCCGCCAGCCGCGGCTCCAACTTGTCGCGCAAGCCGCCGTTTTTGCCGCAGCAGCCCTGGCCGTGCCGATGGGGTTGGCCATCGCCAGCGACTGGGCGCGGCCCGAATCGCCGCTGCCTCTGCCGCTCCTCGTCGTCGTCGTGCTGGCAGCAGGCATGGGGCCGGTGTTCTTTGCTGTAGCCACGCTCTCACCGATCTTCGGCCACTGGCGAAGCCTCTGGCCCGACGCGGAGACCAGCGGCGGCCGGGCGGCGTACGGGCTCTACGCGGCCGGGAATGCCGGCAGCTTTGCGATGCTAGCGGCCTATCCCACGCTGATCGAGCCGATGGCGGGCATCAACAGCCAGGTTGATTTTGCCGGGCGACTCCTGCTCGCAGTGGCGGTACTCATGCTCGTGGTTGGGGGGCTCACCGCGCGGATGGCTTCGACGCCGCACGCCGCTCTGGTGACAGGCGCTCCCGATGCCCACGTCACATGGTGGCAATGGCTGCGGTGGGCGGCGCTGGCGGCCATTCCCGCGTCGTGGCTCGCCTCCGTGACCACGCATGCCACGGTGGAGGTCGCGCCGATTCCGCTGCTGTGGGTCGTGCCACTGGCGGTCTACCTCGCAAGCTATGTCGTCGTCTTCACAGCATGGGGTCGGCGGTTGCGTCGGTTCGAGGGGCCCGCGCTTCTCGTCGCATCGGCCCTTGCAGCATGGATGGTCGCCAGCGACTTCGACGAGCCAGCCTCGCTTGTCCTCACGCTCCACATCGTGGCCTTCGGCGTCGCGTGTGTCTGTATTCACGGCATGCTCGTCGATAGCCGGCCGCCGCCAGCGCGGCTATCGACCTTCTATCTGGCGCTCGCCGTCGGCGGTGCATGTGGCGGCCTCTGGAACGCGCTGGTGGCGCCTGTCGTATTCGACGCCCATCTTGAGTTTCCGCTGGCGATCGCGGTCGCGGCAGGCGTGGCCCCGGCGGTCTGGCGCTGGCGAATGCCAGTGCGACTCGCGGTGGTGGTGGCGGTTGCTGCCGTCGTAGCCGGTGTCTTACTGGCGGCGCCGTGGATGCCGCTGCCGCGGTCGGCCTGGCTTGGCCTCATCGCGGCTGCCGTCGTGGTGCCGACGGTGGCGCTGGCTGGTGGCGAGCGCGCCGCGGCCATCTTCGCGCTGGCCTGCTGCACGTTCTTCGTCGGCGAAGTATCGCGGCAGGTGGTGTTCCGCGAGCGAACCTTCTTCGGCGTCCTGCGGGTGTGCGAATCGAGCAACGGCCCGTCCCGCGTGCTGATGCATGGGGCGATCCGGCACGGTGAGCAACTGGTCTCAAACGATCCCGATCGCCGCCGGATTCCCCTGACGTACTATGGCGAGGCCGGCCCCCTCGGGAGCGTGTTCCAGGGGCTCGACACCATCGGCCGGCGAAGCCGCGTGGGTGTTGCGGGCCTGGGCGTCGGCACGATCGCGAGCTACGCGCGGTCCGGTGACGACTATGTGTTCTTCGAGATCGACCCGGCGGTAGCCCGAATCGCGGAGGACACCCGCTGGTTTACCTTTTTGGCCGACTGTGAAGGCAACACCCGGGTGGTGGTGAATGACGCCCGGCGAGCACTCGAGCGGGAGCCCGACGAGAGCCTTGACCTGCTCGTGATCGATGCCTTCACCGGCGACTCGGTGCCCACCCATCTGCTCACGCGTGAGGCTTTCGCGCTCTACGGCCAGAAGCTCCACCGCGAGGGTGTGCTCGCCCTCCACGTGTCCAACAAGTATCTCGACTTCGTGCCTGCCGTGGAGGCGGTCGCCGCGGACGGTGGCTGGATGGGAATCTTCGCCCGCGACGTCGACCTCGGCGACGGAGCGGCGCGAACGCCGTCGGAGTGGATGGCCTTGTCACGGTCGCTCGAAGCGGTGAAAGCGATCTACGCTCGGCCGACGGGCACGCGCTGGCGGTGGCAGCCCTGTGCGGAATCCACGACGACGCGGCCGTGGACCGACGATCGCACAGCCGTGATCGAAGCGCTGTGGAATCGCCGAGGCGCCCAGGCGCAACCTGTGGACGGCTCGCCTCGTTGAAGGCTGCCGGTCATTGTCCTACCCGGCAGCGACAGGCTATTCTGCTCCCTGGGGAAGAGCGACTCGCTCTTGAACCGCCGCCAGCGAACAACACGTCCTGGCTTCATCACATTCAAAAGCCACGTTATGGCCCGTCGTCCTGCTTCGCTCGTTAGCCAGGCCATCGTCACGGCAGTGTGCCTGGCGATCGGACTTGGAATATCGTTCTTCTTTGGTCTGCCCATGTATCGCAAGGCTCAGGCGAGCCAGACGTGGCCAACCACGACCGGGACAATCGAAACATCGCAGGTGACAGAGACGTTCCAAAAGGGAAGGAGAAGATACTCCCCCTCGGTCAGCTACAGCTACGAGATCGGTGGCCAGCGGTTGACGTCCAAATACATCTGGGCGAGCGGCGGGGACAGTTCGACGAACCGAGAGCCGCACCAGGCCGTGGTCGACAAGTATCAGGTCGGCTCGCCGGTGAAGGTCTTTTACGATCCGCAGAATCCAGGATTTGCGATCCTCGAGCCTGGCATCACGACGACGAACTATATCGTTCTCGGGGGTGGCGGCGCCATTCTGCTCGCCGGCGCCATCATGGCTGTGGCAACGGGAGTCCAGTTCGCGCGCGCCCGCGACTGACGGACGCATCGCGTGCCCTCCACGAGACTCTGTCGAGGCAAAGCCGCCCACAATCTTCCGCCGCAACCTTTGGATGGCTCACCCCGTTGAAGCCATTGGGCGATTCCTTCACTCCTATTCCTTCTCTCCGATTCCTTCACTCTGGGCCGTTCACTCTGGAGCCTCACGCCATGCGACCCACTTCGCACACATCACCCCGTTCCGCCGTTGTGTTTGCCATCACGGGATCGTGCCTCGCGGCAGTGATCGTCGCGGTGGCCACGGCCGAACCGCCCGTGCTCCCGGACGGCGGCGATGCACCGCCACCGCCGCGAAGCGAACCGGGCGAGCCACCGCCGCCGCCACGGCCCGACGGCGACTTCCGTGATGGTCCTCCACCCCCGCGCCCACCGCATGAAGACTTCCGTGGCGACCGTGAGGGCCCACCCCCACGTGAACGCGGCCCCTTCCGACCCGAAGCGGGAGGCCCGCGCGAGCGTCCGTCACCCGAACGATTCGTCGAGCGCGCCATGAAGTTCGACGGCGACGGCGACGGGAAGCTCGACCGTGACGAGCTCATGAAGTTCGCCGAGGACATGATGGCCCGCTTCCGGCCCGGCCCGGGTGAGCCACCGCCGCGCGAGCGGCCGTTCCGCGAAGGTGACGCTGGCAAGCCGGAGGGGGAAGGACGTCGCCCCGAGGGTTTCGGTGATCGCGATCGCCCGCCTCGTGGTCCCGATTCTGGTGAACGGCCCGAGCGGCCGTTTCGTCCCGATGGCGATGCCAAGCGGCCCGCGCGAGGCCGATCGCCCGATGGGGAACGTCGTCCCGAACGACCGGGGCGCCCTCGTGATGATTCGCCGCCCCCGCCCGCGCCGCTGGCCGATGAACGCAGTGACAACACGTAAGCCCGCAGCGTGAGCGCGGCAGGTAGTCGCGGCGATCTGCGAAGGTATGCTCGCGAGGAATGTCCCGATCTCTCACGCCGCTGCCCGCACGCCCCGCCGAGACCCACGCGCTCGCCGTTGCCGAGGCGCTGCCCGGCTCACGGATCGTGGCGACGACCGTGGGCCGCGGGCAGGCGGCCCACGCGCTTGCCCTGGCGAGACCCGAAGCAACAGTCGCATCGTGGTTTCTCGATTTCTATCAACAGACCGACGCGATCGCCTCTTGGGGTGAGACGCCTGAAAACCTCTCGGTGCACTGCACGCCCGACATGCCGCCGGGGCCGTATGACCTCGCCATCATCCCGCTCTCCAAAGGAGGCGAGACTGAGCTTGCTCGCGACATCCTCCAGCAGGCGCTCTTCCAGTTGGCGATTGGTGGCAGCCTCGTCGTGGCCGTAAACAACGCCCGCGACAAGTGGGTTCGCGAGCAGCTTGCGGCGACCGGGGAGACGGTCCGCGTGCGGCCAGACCCTCGCGGTGACACCATGGCCTATGTCGTTGAGAAGACCCGCGAGCTCTCAAAACTTCGCGACTTCAGTTGCCGGTTTGCCTTCCGCGACCGCGACCGGCTTCTTACCGCGATAACGCGGCCTGGCGTCTTCGCCCACCGTCGAATCGATCCCGGCGCCAGGCGGCTTCTGGATGCCGTAGACGTGGCCCCCGATACCAAGGTGCTCGACATCGGCTGCGGCTGCGGCTGCGTAGCGCTCGGCATCGCGGCCCGCGATCCGAGCGTCACCGTGTATGCCTACGACTCGGCAGCCCGCGCCGTCGAATGCACGCGGCTCGCCGCCGAGATCAACGGCCTCGCCAATATCACCGTCGCTCTCGAGGCGGAGGGACATGTGCCCGACCGCGGCACCTGGGATCTCGCGCTCGCAAACCCTCCCTACTACGGCGACTTTTCAATTGCTGAAAAATTCGTCGAGGCCGCGCGGCTCGCGCTTGTGCCAGGAGGCACGCTGCTCGTGGTCACCAAGCAGCCCACCTGGTATGTCGAAGAGCTGCCGCGCATGTGGACCAACATCGCCGAAGAGCTTGTGAAGGGCTACCACCTCATCGAAGCCGTCAGGCCATGATTACGGCCGCACCTCCGGTCGGTCGATTCCATGCCCGCCGCGGTGGAGATCGCCCGAGCCGACGGGTCATGCATGGATTCGCAAGCGATGCGATGCCGCGCGAACGTGCCTCCAATGCGGTATCCGCGAGGGGTTGCCCGTGCCCCGGCCGCCGGCCTTGCGGGCAAGCGCAGCCAGGATGGCGAAGCGCAGCCCGCATGGAGTGAGCGCAGGCCATGGATGGCCGTAGCGAACGTCCGGCGACGGGGCACGGGCAACCCCTCGCCGTGGCCACCGGCCTTGCGGGCAAGCGCAGCCAGGATGGCGAAGCGCAGCCCGCATGGAGTGAGCGGAGGCCATGGATGGCCGTAGCGAGCGTCCGGCGACGGGGCACGGGCAACCCCTCGCCGTGGCCACTTCTTGAGGGTCGCGCGCTGGGCATCAACCGCCAGGCGTTACGCCACTCGGGCGATCACGCAGGCGAGGTATTCGCCTTCCAGGCAGCTCGCGCTCACGGGATGGTCGGGAGCCGCGCCTCGGACCTCGAGCAGCTGAATCGATCGGCCTGTGCGCTGGGCCACGCCCGAAAGCATTTCCAAAAACTCGTCGCGGGTGACCGACCCAGAACAGGTGCAGGTCACCAGGATGCCACCTGGCTCCAGAAGATCACATGCCCTGCGGTTGATTCGATGATAGGCCCGCATCGCGTCCTCCACCGTCGCCCGACTCCGCGCGAATTTCGGCGGGTCGAGCACGACCATGCCAAACCGTTCGCCGGCCGTGGCAAGCGCGTCGAGCTTCTCAAAGGCGTCGGATGTCTCCACGTCGATGTTCGCGGCGCCGTTCAACTCCGCGTTGGCCTTCGCAAGGGCCGTGGCCTTCGCGCTTGAATCGACCGCGAGCACGCTCCGCGCGCCGCCGGTGATGCCGCAGGTGAGGGCAAAGCCACCCGAATAGCAAAACATGTCGAGCACCCGACGGCCCCGGGCGTAGCGGGCGGCCGCTTGGCGGTTGTCTCGCTGGTCGAGGTAGTAGCCCGTCTTCTGGCCTTCGGTGAGATCGATGCCAAAGGTGAGGCCATGCTCGCTCACAAAGAGCGGACCGTCGGGGGCCGTGCCACGCACCACCCGGTCGGCAAGCTCGAGGCCCTCGAGCTTCGCAAGCCCTCGCTCGGCACCCCGCAGAAGCATGCCCCGGACGGGCACGAGCTTTTCGAGGCGGTCGCACAGGAAATCCAGCCGCGGGAGCATCGCGAGCGCCGTGATCTGCACCGCGAGATACTCGCCATAGCGGTCTACGATCAGGCCGGAGAGGTCGTCGCCTTCACTGTTCACAAGCCGGCAGGCACCGGCCGGATCGAGGAGGCCGAGCGAATGGCGAAGCGCCACGGCCGACGCGAGCCGCGCCTCGAAGAGGGCGTCGTCGATCGGCACGGCGGCATCAAACACAAACAGCCGAATGCGGATGCGGCTCTTGGGGTTGTAGAGACCGCGGGCCACGAACATGCGGTCGTGGGTCATGAGGTCTACGACGTCGCCAGCGACGGGATTTCCCTCGACCTTGTCGATGGCGCTCTCGAGCACCCACGGATGCCGCCCGAAGAACGGACGGGCCCGGCGGGGCTTGAGGATGACCGTTGCCGTTGCCGTTGGCAGGCTGTCAGGCATGTCAGGCATGTCAGGCATGCACGGCCTGCCTCGCTGGCCCAGGGGCGACATGGGGCGGCGGCAGGGCATCGGCGCCGGGATCAATCTTCACGCGCCGACCCTTTTCTCGCTCAGCCTTGCGGCGATCGTTCCGCAGCACGCTCGCGGCAAAGAGGGCACCGAGCGGCCCCGACAAAATCGCGGGCAGGAAGACGAGGTTGCCCACCAAGGCGATCGTGAGCATCGAGAGCATCATGTAGCCGAACCGCTGCGTCGGCCCGAAGGGCGAGAGGGCGAACACCGATAGCCCGATCCCGATCACACCCCAGCTCTGGTACATCGCCCGGGCACAGCCCTTGTAGGCAAGCATCGTGGCCTCTTTGCGGTTGAGGCCTTCGCTGATTCCCCGGCGGAACCAGAGCATGAAGTGAACGACGTCGTCGACGGTCACGCCGAGGGCCACGCTGGGGGCCATCACGGAGCCGATATCGACCAAGAGCGAGCCGATGCCGAGCGACTTGAGGCCCAAGTTGCCCCAGCCCATGCCGCCAAACACGATCACGGCCGGGAACGCCGCCGGCAGAAGGAGCACGACGCCCGCCGATCCGGCGCGGCACAGGACGATCATCACCGCCACAATGATGAGGAAGTCAAAGATGAAGCCGATTTTCAGGCCGTCGAGCAGCGAGTGCTGGGCCTTGTAGACGAGCGGCACGAGGCCCGTGTATTCAACCCTGACACCATCGATGCCATCGGCCTCGAGCTGGGCAAGGATCGGGGTGATCTCCTGCTGGAGCTCCGCCTTGAAGTCGGCGTAGTCCACTTCCTTAACGGCGCTCACGCGGGCACTGATCCGCCAGAGCTCTTCGGTGCGCTCTCGCATAGGCACGGGCGGCAGCACCGGAGCTGCCATGAGGCCGACCGCGATCGCAAGCGACTCCATCGTGGAGACCGCGGGCGCCTCAGGCGGCGGACCCACAGGCACCTCCACCTCGGCCTCGCGGAGGTAATCCCCCTCCAAGAATTCGTCACGGTGTCGTTCGAGCGTCCTGGCCAGCGTGGCTTCGAGCCGTGCCTGGCTCATGCCGATGATCCTCGTGAAGATGCCCCCTCCGCCGCCGGAGACGTCGATGCCGCGGCTGAAGGTGACGGTCGAGAGGGAGCTGCCCACCTCGTCGAGGCCCGCAATCTTTTCCTGGATTCGCTCGACGAGCTCCATCCGCTCACGAAAATCGAGCGGGCATGCGTCATCGTCGATCCGCACGAGGATTTCCATTGGCACCAGCGGCCCGAGATTCTTCTCGAGCCAGTGGTAGTCGGTGCGGATGCGGGCGTTCGGCGAGAAGAGCCGCATGAGCTGAACACTGCTCTCGATGCGAGTCATGCCGTAGCCGACGCCCGCCATCACGAGCACGCAGGCTGCGGTGGCGAAGGCATGGTGGTTGGTGACCCACCGGCCAACCTTCCACCACGGGCTCTGTTCGATCGGCCGCCAACTGCCATCATCCTCGCCGCCAGCTGCTGCCCCGAGCTTGAGCCGCGGCGGGAACAGCTCGAGGAGCGCCGGCATGAGCGTGACGATCACGAGGAAGCTCACGACCACGCCCACGGCCGAGAAGATGCCAAACATCTTGATGGGCACAAGCTCACTGACAGCCAGCGTCGCCAGGCCCACGGCCGTCGTCCCGGTGGCCAGCGAAAGCGGCAGGAGCGCGTGGGCAAGTGCCTCGCCGGCGGCGCCTTCACGTTTGCCGGTCTCTGCGATCTGGTCGCGGTAGTAGTTGGCCAGATGGATCGCGCCGCTCGTCGTGGCCACGTAGACCAGCGACGGCATCGTGAGCAGGATCGCATCGACGGGGTAGCCCGAGTACCAGACGATCGCCAGGCAGGAGAACATGCTGTACACGCCTGAGGCGATCACAATCGCCACGAGCGCCTTGCTCCGCAGGCTCCACCAGCTCACGATGAAGCCGACGACCAGCGAGAGCCCGAAGAGAATCGTGACGCTCGCCTGGCCAGCCTTGTCGATCGAGACGTTGTCGACCGGCGGGCCACCCATGTGGAAATCAGCCTCGGGGATGCCGAGCTCGTGGGTGGCCACCTTCTTGATTTCGTCGATCGCCCCGTGGAGATTGGCACGCGCGGCATCGGAGAGCGTGAGCACGAGGCAGGTCTGCCGGGCGTCGATGTCGTCCTCGGCGGAGCCGGCCTCGACACCCTCTGCAGGCGGCCCGATCAGCGCGCCGGTGAGCCGCCGGACTGCCTCGCCCTCGTCGAGGTTCAACGGCTCGGCCGTCATCCGGGCCACGGCGCGGGGGCCTGTCTGGGCCGTCTTGAAATAGAGGGTTCGCTCGATCCGGGCCGCCTCTTCGGGCGGCGGCAGGAGCTTGGTGGCCAGGAGCTCGAGCCGGGCATCGGCCATCGTGCAGCCTTCCCAGGAGACCAGGATGAACTCCTCGCCCTGGAAGTTCTGGCGGAAGAAGCGGTAGGTCTGGGTCTCGGGGTATTCCGGCGGCAGCCAGCCCTTCACGTCATTGCGGTTGTTGCCCTTGGCCTTGATGGCCCCGACCACCACGAGCGGCAGAAGGAACAACAGCACCGCCAAAATCGGGACGCTGAACCGCTGGTAGAAGTTGCCGGGCTTGTGTGCTGACATCGCGGGCGTCCGTGGACGGGCCGGCGGAAACGCCGGAGAGACAAGAAAACCGTACAGCCGCCCAGGGGGACGGTCCATATCGGTCCAGCCCCCCGCGGTGAAACTATTGTTTCATCGACCTAGCGTAGCCGTTTTGACGGGAGGAACCCGCTTTGGCGGCAGTTTTCCCGCAGTGTGCCCTGCCCACCTTACCGACCACAACTGCCACAGGTTCCTTACGATCTGGAAAGTTCATCTGCTTGGAAGCCTGCCTGGCGATGGTTTCCGTCGCAGAACGGTTTTTTTGCTGACGCCCCGCAGCGGCACAGTGCGACCGCCCGCTTGCCACCAGGGAGCACGAATTCGCCTCCTTCGTGATCGATCACCCGCACGCCAGGCGAGCCCTCGCCTTCCGGGAGCTCGATGACGAGCGGGCCGTTGTGGCGACAGCGGATCGTGACAACCCCCGGTCTGGCCCACGGTGAGCCCCCGGCTGGTTCCTCTGAACCGGATGCGGGCGGGCCGCCCGGTTCGCTCACGGCTTCTCCTCGCCGGCCGCCGCCTTGCCCTGCTTCGCCTTTCGATCCACGACGCGAAGCACGAGGCTTCGCAGCTCGCGGCCCCCCTGCCGGTCGGCCTTGAGCTTCCGAGGCGCGGTGCCAGGCGGCACAAGCCCGGCCTCCTCGAGCTCGACGAGAAAACTGTCCACCGCTGTCACCGTCCCCACAAGCTCGAGATGATCTTTCACCGGCGTGACCTCGAGGCCACTCGCGGCTACGAGGTTTTCGACCGCCCGCCGTTCCGATGGTCGGCCCACGGCAATCACGACGACGCCCACGGGCACGGCCCCCCGACGGTTGGCAGCCGTCCGCAGCGCATCCCCGGCAAGCGCGTCGAGCGCCGGTGCATCCGCATCGGCACGCGCAAGCTTCCCCCCTTCGGCTCCACCAGCAAACTGAATTGCTGGTGCCGCCGCCGCCGCGGGAACCGGCGTCGCGGGAACCGGCGGGATGAAAGGCGGCTCGGCTGTTTCTGCCACAACCGATGCCGACGACGTGGCGGGGGCTCCTGCTGCTAGCGACCTGAGTTCAGACTCGCCTTCGGATTCTTTCGCCCGGAATCGGTTCCCGCCAGCGACCGACTCATCGGCAAGCTCGGCCGAGTCGCGAGACTTTGAAAGTGATTCTGCCGGAGCTTCGAGCCTCTTCTTTTCGTCGCCTTCTGGCTCCCCGTCGAATCCACCCCCTGCGCCGCCAGCCCCCGCGAGCCGGCCCTCGACGGATGGCTGAGCCCGGCCGACTAGGCCGCTGGCGGGCAAATCATCTTTCGCAGAAGCGGCCTGCTCCTCCCCGACTCGACTCGTCGTCGCGGCGAGGTCTTGCTGGAGGCGGCTCGAATCGGCGGGTGCTTTGCGTTCAGCAAACTTCTTCGCATCGGCTTTGTCCCGCTCCGCCGCCGGCCCGAGGGCAACCTCGCGGCCTTTCTCGTCGGGAAGGTTCACGACCACCGTCGCCAGAATGCCAGCGGCGAGCGCACCGACAAGCGCCATCCACGGCATGCGGCGACCACGGCCGCTGCTCGCGATCACGGGATTCGCCGCGGTCTCCAAGGCAGGAGCAGCGGCGGGTGATGCAGCAATCGCGGCCATCACTGAGTCGCTCAAGCTCGCCGGCACGTGGTCCGTGGGCAGCGCTCGCATTGCCCCGCGAATGGCTCGCAGGTCATCGACCAGCGCGACCAGCTCGGGCGATGCCTGCACGGCCCGCTCAACGTGGGCTGCGTCTGGCGGTGCGAGCCTTCCATCGAGCCACTCGCTGATGCGAGGGTCGTCGGCGGCAAGCGGCGAGTGATCGGGGGTATGCGGAGAAGTCATGAGAGCGAATGCGTAGGCGTATTCAGGAATCAACTTCAGGAATCAAGAAGGAGCGACCGGAGTTCGAGGCGGCCGCGGTGCAGTCGGCTGCGGACGGTGCCGATCGGGATCTCGAGGGTCGCAGCGATCTCCTCGTAGCTGGCATCGTTCATATCGGCGAGCATAATCACCTCGCGGTAGCGATCGTCGAGGCAGTCGAGCGCTGAAGTAAGCCGCCGCGCAAGATCGGCGTGCTCGAGGCCAGCCGACACCGGGGGCATTGCGGCGGCTGGTTCGGGCATGATCCGCGAGCCGTCGGCCCCGACCGCGTCGAGGGACCGCACCGGGCGACGCCGGCGACCGGCCGACCGCGCGTGATTGATCGCTATCGTGTGCAGCCATGTCGAAAATCTGCTTTCGTGCCGGAACGACCCGAGATGACGGTAGGCCGAGAGGAACGTCTCCTGCGCCAGGTCGAGCGCCTGCTCCGGGCAGCCGCAGAGCTGCCGAAGGAATGCGACAACCCGCCCTTGGTACCGCTCGACCAACGCACGAAAGGCCTCGGCGTCTCCAGCCGCAGCGCGGCCTACGAGCGCTCTTTCGTCGGTCAAACCGTCTTCAGGTTGAGTTGTTTGCACGGCCACGAGCCGTTTCCTTGACGTGCCTTGGATGCCGAGGGCGTTCACAAAGTTCCCCACGGCACGGTGCGGTCAATGTCGCCCCGCGGCGGTTGGCGGTCAAAGCCGTGCCGTTTGAGCCGGGGCGTGGCGGCCGATCCACCACCAGAGGGCGGCGGCCAAGACGAGAAGCACCAGCGACACGAGCTGAGAAATGGAAAACGGCGTGCCGAGGGCCGGCGGCTCATCGACGCGGATGGCCTCGAGGAGCAATCGCGAAATGGGGTGAAGCGTGAGCACAACGGCAAAAACCTCGCCGGGGCGGCGGGCAAACGGGGTCCACGCGACGGCGAGCATCGCAAGGAGGGCGGCATCGATCGCCGCGTAGAGCTGCGCCGGGTGGACTGGCACGCTGGGTACACCCGCTCCCAGGGGTACACCCGCTCCCAGGGCGCCACTCGCCGCAGGAAATTTTGCTGCTACTTCAGTGCCGGCGGGAAACTCGACGGCCCACGGCAGATCGCAGGGGCCGCCATAGCAACATCCATTGAGAAAGCAGCCGACGCGGCCGATCGCCAGCCCCACGAGCATGCCCGGGGCGATCACGTCAGCGAGCGTGAGGATGTCGATTCCGCGGCGGCGTGCGAATCGCCAGGCGGCGATGGCCGCGGTGGGCAGTGACCCAAACACGACGAGCCCACCGCCGGCGATGTTCACGACATCCATGAGCGATTGGGTGAGCGGCTTGCCGGCAACAAAAAACCGGTCGTGATACTGGATCACATAGAAGAGCCTCGCCCCCACGATTCCCCAGATGAACACCTGCGTGGCGAGCGAGAGGATCGTGTCGGCGTCGATGCCGACCCGCCGGCCGCGCACGATCGAAAGCCATGTGCCCGAGACGGCCGCTGCCAGAAGCATCCCGCCGTAGCCGCGAATGGGAACCCCTTTGTCGGTCGCGATCAGAGGGAGCACAACGCCCAGGATGATCGTGAGGGCCACAACCGGCATTCCAAGCTGGATCACTGCGGCCTGCATCCCTTGCCGCATCGCCACGAAGGCAAACCAGCCGAGCCCGATCACGAGCCACACAAGCGTGAGCAGACCGAGGGGCCCGAAGAGCAGAAGACTCCCATCGCCCCAGGGCACCGTGGTCGGCACATGAAAAAGGATGGATCGCATGAGCCTGCATTCAGTGGTGATGTCTTGCCAGCATGCCAGCCGGATGGCCTTCAAGGGAATAGAAGCGCCCGGCGATAGCCAGGGGGCGGCGGGCAAAAGGCCATCCCGTTCACCATCACGGACGGGCTCGCCCAACAACCCGCCACCCCCGCGCTATCGCGAGAGGCTTCAATCCGTGTCCGCACCGCTGCCGCTTCGATGAACCCAAAGACGCACTCACGTCACGCCCCGCGGGGTGGGAGGAGCCGGTTGTCGATGAGCCGCGTGCTGCCGAGGCGGCCGGCGACGAGGGCGACGGCAGCGTGGCCCGCGGTGACTGGCCCAAGCGTGTCGGCATCGGCGATCGCGGCGTAGTCGATGGTGATGTTGTGGTGTTCGAGGCGGTTTCGCATCACGGCTTCGATCGATGCGAGGGGGGCGCCTGAGCCCCAGGCCTCCGCGGCTTCGGCGAGACTCTGGGAGAGCGTGACGGCGCGGCGGCGCTCGTCGGGCGTGAGGTAGGCGTTGCGGGAACTCATCGCGAGACCGTCGGGCTCGCGAACGGTCGGGCAGACAACGACATCGATCGGCAGCCCAAGGTCGTGAACCACGCGTTTGACGGCGAGCGTCTGCTGCCAGTCCTTAGCGCCGAAGTACGCCCTGTCGGCGGGCACCGCTAGAAAGAGCCGGCAGACGATCGTGGCCACACCTGAAAAATGCCCCGGGCGAATGTCGCCCTCGTAGCCGTTTGCCGGCCCATCGACAACGATCCGAGTCGCTGCCCCTTCGGGATACATCGCCTCCACATTCGGCGTGAAGACCCAGCGGACACAGTGGCTTCGCAGCGCCTCGAGATCTGCCTCGAGCCTCCGCGGATAGCGCTCAAAATCCTCGCCCGGCCCGAACTGCGTCGGGTTCACAAAGATCGACACGACCACGTCGTCACACTCGGTGGCGGCCTGCTCGACGAGGGCGAGGTGGCCGGCGTGGAGCGCCCCCATCGTGGGCACGAATCCGACACGCCTTCCGGCGACGCGGGCGGCGCGCACAGCCTCGCGCATCGCGACGGGATCAGCGACCGGCTCGATCGCCGGCGCCGAGGCATGCCCCTCGGCCGCCATCAGAGCATCGCCTCGACGGCAGCCGTGGCGTCGGCGGTCGCGGCAGCCAGGTTGTTGGCCTCGATGGCGATGACTGCCTTGGGCGCTCGCGGGCAGCGGTCCACCGGGCAGCGGAGCTTTCGCTCGAGATGGTCCTGGAGATGCACGAGGGCATCGACTTGGTCATCGATCTCGGTGGCCGCGACGGCGGTGGCAGCAGGAAGATCGGCGAAGACGTCGCTGTGCCGGCTCGCCTGCCGTTTACGAAAAGCGAGGCGTTCCCGCAATTCGTCCTTGCTGACTTTGAGCAGGATCGCGACATGCGGTGCCACAGCGATCTTGGCCAGCGGCTCGAAGGCGCTTTGAAAGCGAGCCGACTGCTCTTTCGAAAGACACACTGAAGCAGCGACAGGAACCCAATCGAGCCAGTAGTCGGTGATCGTGCCGTGAGGATCGTCATGCCACTGATCGGCGGCGAGCGCGCGTTGCCACGACTCGGCAACGGCGAGCCACTGGGACACTGCGTCGGTCGTCGCGTGCCGAGGCGCTTCGTCGCGCCGCCACTCGGTCTCCGGCAGCGGCACGGCCGCCCGTACGAGTCGGGCGAGCGTGGCATCGGCCACCGCCATGGCCACTTCCGTTGCTCCGCTGCCCGGCACACCGACCACGGCCACCAGCGGGTGTGGCACGGAGATGTTGTCGAGCAGTTCACGAACGGTGCATCCACCGGGCGGGTAGGGCAGCTCGGCGGCAATTTCGGCCGATGGCTCGAGGACAAACCGCCGTGTCGCCATCCGCGGATGCGGGAGCGTGAGGTCGGGGGAGCTCACGACGACGTCGCCGTAGAGGAGGAGATCGAGGTCGACCGTGCGCTCGCCCCAACGTTCGTCACGGCGACGCTCGAGCGTGCTCTCAACGGACATGAGAGCGCCGAGCAGGTCATGCGGCGCAAGATCGGTGTCGATCAGGCAGGCGCCATTGAGATAGCCCCCTTGGCCCGCCGGCCCGCCGATCGGCCGCGTCTCGAGGTAGCGGCTCACGGCCACGAGCTCTACGCCGGGCATGAAGCGAAGGAGGTCGAGCGCTAGGTCGAGCTGCTCTCGGCGCTTGCCAAGATTCGATCCGCATCCGATCAGGCATCGCGCCATGGTCATTCCCCGCGGCCGTCGAGACGTCGGATTCTACCGCAGCCCATCCCCCCCAGGGCAAACACCAGCGAAAACGCTGGCTCGCCCTGGGCCGCGTGAGGAGGCACTCAGCCGTCGTCCATGACGGACACGTGAAGGCGGGGGGGACATCCAGGCCACGACCAAGGTCGTCGACTGTCGATCCCTCAAGTCGTCGCCCCCCAATTTCACGTTCGCCACACGGCCACGGCCTTGCCGCAGCCCTCGTTGTTATCAGTCACACACTCCGGCAGAACCGTTCATCCAGCGGAATGAAGCCAACGCGTCGGAGCGTTCCAATAAATTTCTTGCATCACGTCAGCACCACCGTTGAATCGGTGTCGTCGTTGATGACGCTCGGCATTGTGTGAGGCGTTCAAAACTTGTCAAGCGTGCGCGATGCGACACCGTTGAGAGCACATCTTGACGACGATGAATGCATGCGTATGAGCCCATAAAAAAATTTTATGGCAACCACGCATGCTCGTTGGACTCCCGAGCCCGGAGCCACGCCGACGGTTTCGGCACGCGATTCGCCCATGCGCATCGGTGCTAGCAGCGCCAGCATGACGCCGCGGGCGCGTCGTTGGCGGTGCCTGCGCATGGCCGACTTGCCCACTTGGCGTGAGGACGGCAATGCTCGTGGAACATGGCCCGGTGGAATACGCGTTTTTCTCGCGTCTGTGACGTGGCCCGCAGATGATTGGGCTGATGCATGGCAGGGATTGTGGACACTGACGACGCGGAATCCGAGGACGATCCGTGGCCAACGGACGACGCCTCTTCGGGCGACGAGCTGGATTCCCATGCCGAAGATGCCGCATCGAGCGACAGTTTCGCCGACGACGCGTCGCCTGCGGCCGACACGTACTGGAGCATTTCCCGCACGCCGCTAACGAGCCTTGTGTTTTCGCTGCCGCTCGTTCTCGCCTACGAGGGGGGAGTGCTTCTGCTCGGCCGCGGCTCGCCGCGAAACGGCGCCGATGTGTGGCTTCGCACACTCCTCGATCACCTCGGTTTTGGCCAGTATTTCCTGCTGCCCGCGCTCACGATCGTGGGCCTTCTGGCCTGGCACTACGTGGAGCATGATCGCTGGCGATGGAGCACGCCTGTGCTCGTGGCGATGACGGGGGAATCTGTGCTGTGGGCTGCGGGGCTCATCGGAATTGGCCAGTTGCAGGGCCGTTTTTGGCCGATGGCGATGGCCGCCAGTGAAGGCGTTTTCGCCCGCTTGATCGCGTATTGCGGGGCCGGCCTCTACGAGGAGGTCTTGTTTCGGCTCCTCCTCTTGCCCGCGATTGCGTGGGCGCTCATGAACCTCAACGCGAGCCGTGGGGTGGCCGTTGCGTGGGCCGTACTCGTATCGAGCGTGCTTTTTAGCGCCGCCCACTACGTGGGCCCGCTTGGCGACCCCTTCGATCCGTATTCATTCACGTTCCGCTTTCTGGCCGGTGTCTTCTTCGCGGTGCTCTTCTGTGCGCGTGGTTTCGGGATCGCCGCCGGCTCGCACGCGGCCTACGACATGCTCGTGGGCCTGGGCTGACCGAGCGGGCAAGCCGCGGGATTGGCCGTGGCTTGCGCGGCCTTTGTCGTGGCGGTTGGGCGGCCCGTATACTGCCCTCCACAGGTCGGGCAGGCACCGTCAGAAGGTGCGACCAGTCCTACGTTTCTTCCGTGGAGTTTCTCTGGCGTGCTATCCCTGCGACCCAAGGCGGGCGAGCTCGTCTTTCAGGTCTTCGCCCGCCCGCTCCATCCGGAGCTGATCGAGGCTCGCGCCTGGCGATCGATCGAGCGCGGCAGCTACTCGGCCAACGTCGTGATCATGGAAGCAGGCCATGTCGTCACATGGCGTCATGGCAGCACCACGCTGACCGAAGTCGCCGCCGCCGCCACGCAGCCGCTGCCGCAGAAGCGTCGGCTCCTGGCCCACCGAATCTCCGGTGAGCGGAGCGACCGCCTCCAATGCCGCGGCGGCGCGACCTACCAGACCTGTTTTCAGCTCGAGCGAGTCGAGGCCGAGCTCTTCTGGTCCTTCCAAGAGGAGCTCGTGGTGTCGGGAAGTCGCCGCGGCCTGCTCCATCGCTTCGAGGCCGGTGGACGAATGGCCCTGGGCGCTGTCAGCTGGCTCGACATCGAAACCCGACCTGGCAGCCTGCTCGTGCAGGCGTTCCACACGTTCCCCGACGACCTTGCGATCGTGAAGAGCCAGTCGCTCTTTGAAGTGCCCTGACCCGGGCCACCGTCGCCCACCACACCGCCATTGAGTCCTTCGCTCTATGCCCGACACGAGCCCTGTCACGCCTGAGTCTCGCCGAGCCCGCGTCCTCATCGCCGACGACAACGAGCCAAATCGCGAGTTGCTCGAGGCTTATCTCGCCGATATCGACTGCGACATCGCGACGGCCGTGGATGGTGCCGACACGCTCGACAAGGTGGCGTCGTTCGGCCCCGACGTGATCCTGCTCGACGTCATGATGCCGAAGCTCTCGGGCTTTGAGGTCTGCCAGCGGCTCAAAGACAATCCTTCCACGAGCCCCATCATGATCCTGATGGTGACGGCGCTCGGCGAGCTGGGCGACATCGAGCGGGCAGTCGAGGCGGGTACCGACGATTTTCTCTCGAAGCCGGTCAACCGCGTGGAGCTCGTGAAGCGTGTCGAGAACATGCTGAAGCTTCGCCACGTGAGCGACGAGCTGGAGCGGCTGCGTCGCTACATCCGCACGATGGACGACGACCAGCCGCCGAGGTGATGGACTGTCTTCACGCGGCGCAGGCCTTCCATGGCCCTGCTTCGCTTGCCGGGCCTCCGCCCGGAAGAAACTCCGCCATCCAGGCCTCGTCCAAATAAAAGCCCCTGGCCCTAGCCGGAGGGCCCTTCACGCGGCGCAGGCCTTCCATGGCCCTGCTTCGCTTGCCGGGCGTCCGCCCGGAAGAAACTCCGCCATCCAGGCCTCGTCCAAATAAAAGCCCCTGGCCCTAGCCGGAGGGGACCTTCACGCGGGGTTGAAGGCCGTCCCGTGCACCATCACCGGCGGGCTCGCTCAACGACCCGCTGTGCCGTCGCTAACGCGAGGGGCTTTCATACCGTTCGGCACACACAGCCATGACGGCCACCAACCTACGGCCACCAACCGCTACGCGGGCCGTAGCCCGACGTGCTCGAGCACCCGCACGGTGGCCGGCGACTTGTTGAGCACATAAAAATGCATGCCGGGCACACCGCCGGCGATGAGCTCCTCGACCTGCCGTGCGGCGTAGTTCACGCCCGCTTCGAACTGGGCCGCTTCGTCGTCGCCGGCCGCCTCGAAGGCGTCGGTAAAACTCGCGGGAAGCTGCGCCTTACAAAGCGTGGCAATCCGGCGGATTTGGGCGTAGTTGGTGACGGGCATGATGCCCGGCACGATGGGCGCGGTGATGCCGAGGCTTGCGCAGCAGTCGCGAAACCGAAAAAAGTCGGCGTTGTCGTAGAAGAGCTGCGTGACGACGACATCGCCACCGGCATCCGCCTTGCGCTTGAGGTGCTCGAGATCGCTCTCGGGGCTTTGTGCTTCTTGATGCGTTTCGGGGTAGCCCGCCACGAGGATGCCAAAGTCGGGAAACTCCGCGCGGATCACCGCCACAAGCTCGGAGGCGTACCGCAGGCCGCCTTCGGCCTGCGTGAAGGTCGTCTCGCCTTTGGGCGGGTCACCGCGGAGCGCGACGATCGCGGAGACGCCGATGGCCACTACCTCGCGGAGGTATTCGCGAAGCTCATCGACGGTGCTGCCGACGCAGGTGAGGTGGCTGGCGACCGACACGTCATGCCGCGAGCGGAGGCCGCGAAGCACATCGAGCGTGGTCGAGCGGGTGGAGCCGCCGGCGCCGTAGGTGCAGGTGATGAGCGCCGGCTCGAAGGCCACGAGCTCGGCGACGGTCCGCCACATCGCCTCTTCCGACGCAGGAGTCTTGGGTGGAAAAAGCTCGAAGGAGAGGCCGAATCGGCCGTTTTCGTAGGCAGAGGTGATCGACAAATGACGGCTCACGAGAGAGGAAGGCGATGGCCCTCGGGCGGCGTCCCGACGAATGGCCACTGCCCGAGCAAGTTCGCGAGCAATTGTAGCGGCGGCCTGGCCACGGCGCCCCGCTGGCAACCGCCGGTCCGGCGGCGTACTCTCACCGGTGCGACAGTTGCCGCAGAGATGCCGGAGTGGCGAAATGGCAGACGCGACGGACTCAAAATCCGTTGCCCGCAAGGGCGTGTGGGTTCAAGTCCCTCCTCCGGTATTTTTTTGATCAGCGGACTGGCACTCGTCCGACCAATGGCTGCCCCGCCCGGCTCTACCCCTGTTGTGGGCGGCCGCCAGAAACACGCTCGAGCACCGCTCCTTTTGGTCCGCGGCATACGGACGGAGCCTGTGGGCTGACCGGGCTGTCGTTCATTCGCGACAAGGGCGAGGCGAGTGCTGTTCGGGCCCCGCATAGAAACGAGCGGGATTGATCAGTTGTGTTCTTCGGGATTGGATGCGGCGGTAAACTTGGTGGTGGAATGGCGGGTCAGCTTGGCCTCGTGAGGCGATGTGGTGAAGTCCGTTTCTGTTCGGCAAGGCATGCCAACCTGGGTGGTCGCTGCAATTCTGTGTGGCGGCTTGCTGTTCGGCGTCCCAACGATTGCGGACGACGAGTTTCCCAAGAACGAGAGCAAGATCGAGTCTCTCACGCTCGAACAAGCGAAGCGGCTCGCACGATTGTCATCTCGGTCGCTGCGGCTCATGGCGGCTCATGGCGGCTCATGGCGTCTAAGATCGACTGCCTGTCACTCTCTGGCCTTAGAACCTTGGACGTGGAGGTAGCAGAAGTGCTTGCAGGGTTCAAAGACCGGGAGCTGTACCTCAACGGCGTAACGTCGCTCGATGCCGAGGCTGCCACGGCTATCGCCGGCCTCGAACCAGCCACCGAGGCCTCGACGGCTTGACGACGCTCGACGCTGACGCTGCGAAAGCGCTCGCTGATTTTAGGGGATACAACCTGCGCTTCGGCGGACTGCGGGCGCTTGATGTCGATACCGCCGCAGCGCTGGCTGAAGTCAAGGGGAATCTGGGGCTTTGTGGCGTGAGCGAAATCTCACTCGACGTTGCGAAGGCGCTGGCCGGCTCTAGGGGCGACGTGAGCCTGGGTTTCCCGCGGGGAGTCTCACTCGAGGTTGCCAATGCCCTTGCCGGGTTCAAGGGGCAGGGGCTTTGGGTCAATAGCTACAAGCTAGCGGCCATCGGCGCCGAAACACCTCTTACTCCTCAGACGGCTCAGTTCGTGTGCGCTTGCCTCAAGGACTGGCCAGTGTCGTTTCCGCTCACTGGCGTCACGGCTTTTGAAATGCCCGACGCCGTCGAGATAGCCACAATTCTCGCCACCGCAAAGGGGCTGCTCGTACTGCCGTACCTTGAACGAATTTCCCCCAAGACACTCACGGCCCTGCGGAAGCAGAAGGACCTCGAGATCCCGCCGCTCGATACGCTTGAAATGATTGCTGAGCCGAACGGCAGTCACGCCGAAGAGTTCACGGGCTCCGACGACTATCGACAGTTATCGCCCCGGAGTGTCCGACATTATGAGACCCAAGAGTCGCATCCGCGTTTCGAGCCCATGTGCCGAGGACATGGATTCGGTGCCGTGAAGAACGCCTCGACACCGGGCGCACTGCGGCGTGGGTCCGATCATCGCATTTTTTTCCGAGGCCTTGCCGACGGCCACTCCAACGCTGTCTGCTTCTCCCTGACCCCAGCCAATGCCGCACGGCGCCAAGGCAAACCCAAAACTGAGGATGCCGCAGGCGGCCTCCATCGATGACGTCCGCACGGTCGCCGATTTCACCGAACCGTTCGAGTGGCACTTGGTAGAATCATCCGAACCTTCCGTCATCGGAGCGAAAGCCATGTCACCGACATTGAGAGATCTCGGGATCGACCAGATGAGCCGTGAGGATCGATTGCGGCTCCTGGGCGAGATTTGGGATACGCTTGCGCCTGTCACTGAAGCTGAAATCCCCGAGGCGCACCGAAAAACACTCGAGCATCGTCTGGCATCCGCGGACTCCGATCCGTCAGCCGGGCGACCGTGGGCGGAGGTGCGTGATCGGCTTCGAGACGCCACGTGAGCTATGCATTCGTCATTCGGCCGGAAGCGGAGGATGACCTGACGGATGCGCGAGACTGGTTTGAAGCCCAGCGCGACGGCCTCGGGCTCGAGTTTTTGGACGCGGTTGAGGACGTTTTTGCTCGAATCCAAGAAATGCCCGAGTTGCATGGAGTTGAATTCAAGGGGGTTCGCAGGGCGGGCACAAGACGCTTTCCTTACGTCGTCTACTACCGTCTGTTGGTCCAGTCAGTTGAAGTGTTGGCTGTCTTGCATGGCAGTCGTAGCCCGCTGCATTGGCGGCGAAGAGCGTAGCGGATGCGGCTTGCGGGCGCCTGACTCGCTCGGTGCGCCCGTTGTAACCGTCTATGACTCCAAAAGCGTTACCGATCGCCGCAGGCGCGGATGTGTGTCGCCTTCGGGTGAAACCAGCTCGCCTTCTCCTCGACCACGAGTCTGGCTGACGCCGTAGGAAGCTTGCCGCACACAACGGCGAGAATGGCGCGGAAGATCCGCTCCTCGGGATAGACGCCTGCATTGAACTGCTGCATCGACCAGGCGTTGGGGTCGAACACGGCCCATTCACCCTGGATCGCGACATGGGCCGCCATCTCCGGCGGCAGAGTAGCGGCCTCGTCGGCGTACAGGATCACCTGCGCCCGGCTCACGTTGCCGCTGTAGATATTGAACGAGAGCGCCGAGTCCCAGCGATTGACGTTGTTGAGCACAGGAAGGAGGCCGAGGAATACGACAACGGCTGCCTGAACTCGTGGTGTTTGAAGAATGGAGCGATGGATGAAGGCCAAGAAAACCCGGAGCGCAGCGGAGGGACGGAAATGAGTGAGCGCTTCCAAGCTCGAGAGGTTCCACGCCGGTGCCCCATCAAACATCACCGCAATCCGGAAGGGCGGGGCGGCGTAAAAGAGCAGCACCAGGAGCACCGCCATCGTCTGCCCCCAGATCCAGGCGCTGTCGTTCCAGTTGCCTCGCAGCGGACCGATGCAGATGAGAATCAGCGCGTGCATCGCGAGTCCCTCATACAGCGCCACGGCCCGAAATCGCTTCGTGAGCAGCCCCAGCCCGAAGAGCACTTCAAAGCCTGCCGCCAGCGCCGCGATGACTGGCAGCCCAGGAATCGGTACCGGCACGAGGTCCGTCAGCGGTTTGACGAACCATGGGAACTCCTCGTAGAAGAAATGAGGCGTGAGCTTCTGAACGCCGCCCCAGAAGTAGGCCATTGCCACCGCGAACCGCATGCCCGCCAGCGTCCGGCCGGCCGCGGGCTCGCCGCCTTCGCGGCCGTGGCTAGAGAGAAGCAAGAGCAGGAAGAAGAAAAGATAGAACGAGGGCCAAAGCCGGCTCTGGTCCTGGAGGAAGAGAACGGCGACGACGGCGACGACCGCGGCGGCGAGCGGCCGCGAGAGCGGGCGGAAGGCGAGCGCGGTGAGCAGGCCAACGAGCAGGCCAAGCACAGCACCATCGAGCAGCCAGGGGAAACGAGGCACCAGCCCAAGCACGGGAACAAGCGGGTAGAGCCGGGTCGAGATCCAGAGCCGCCACGAGAAGCCCAGGCAGAGCAGCATCGCGAGGGCGAGTGTGCGAGCCACGGTCGCCAGCCGCTTTTCTTCGCTCATGCACACGCTCGCGAAGACGCTCATGGTCACAGGCTCGTCAGGGCATGGACTCGGCACAGGCTCGTCAGGGCATGGACTCATCGCGTGCCAGTTCGATGCAGACGAGCCGGTCGGCCCCGCGCACGTAGAGCAGCCCATGAGACAGGATCGGCGCCGCCCAAGCGGGATACTTCAGCATCCGCGGCCGCTCGCCGTCCACCGCCGGACCCTCGTCGAAGAGCGGAATCTCGCCGACCTGTTCGAACTTTTCGGGATTCGCGCGGAACACCATGAGATCACCACACTCGGCCAGGCAGAAGAAGTGGCCATCTACAAAGAGCAGGCTCGTGCGGGAGAGGCCCCGCTCCGACCAAGCCACCCGGCCGGTCTTCCACTCGACGCACCGCAGTTCGGCGTTGTCGACGTGACGGCCGCTGCACGCGTAGACAAAACCCTCGTGGTGGATCGGCGTGCTCCAGTGAGCCTGGAGGTTTTTTTGCCGCTGCTTCACGTCATCCTTCCAGACGACGTCAGAGCCTCCGGGCCGCACCTTCAGGAGCGCCGCTCCGGGGCCGTACGTCTCGCTCACGAGCACCTCGTCGCCCACCACCACCGGGTTGGCGGCATTGGCGCTCTCGCGGATCGTGGCCCGCCACGGAAAGTGAAAATCCTGCGTGCCCGCGACGGGATCGAAGGCTACGAGGCCACCGCGGGCGAATACAAACCCCCAGCGGCGGCCCGCGATCGTGGCCATCACGGGGCTCGAGTAGCTGGCGAGCTCATCGCTGAACCGGTAGCGGACCGCGCCGGAGCGCTTGTCGAACGCGACGACGCCGGAGCCGTTGCCACGTACGCGGTCGAACTGCCCCGGCGGAACGTCTCGGCTCTCCGGCGGCGAGCCGCCGATGGCGGCGATGAGCAGGTCGCCTTCTACAATCGGCGTGCTGCCGACCCCAAAGAAGTTCTTCACGACGCCAAACTGCTCGGCCGTGTCGAGCTTCCAGGCGATGGAGCCGTCGGCCACGTTCAGGCAGTGGAGCATCCCCTCGGCGCCGAGGATCCAGACGCGGTCATCGTCGACAACCGGGCAACATCGTGGGCCGCCGCTGTAGCCGTAGGTGTCCTCGTAGCGGGTCGGGTATTCAAACTTCCAGAGCGGCTCGCCCGTCTCGGCGCTCAGACACTCGAGGCGGTTGACGTTGTCGTGCCGCGCGAAGAGAAAGAGCCTGCCGTGAGCGACCGACGGCATGGCATATCCGGCACCGATTGGCCGCTGCCAGAGGATCCGGGTGCCGAGCAGGCCGCGGTCGTTAAAGAAGCCCACCTCGGGGCTCTTGCCGTCGCCGGTGGGCCCGAGGAACGCCGGCCAATCGGTGCCCGTCCGCCGCTGCCCGAGGTCCGGCACCTCGGCCGCATGCACGGGGCACACGCAGAGAAGACACAGTGCCGTGAGGAGCAGGCGCACGGTCGGTGAATTCCGCATCCCTGACTGCATGACGATTGACGTGTGAATAAGGATGCTTGGTGTGTGAATGGTCGGATTCTGAGGGTAGCCGATCCAGCCCGAGTCTGTCTTGCGCGTGCGTTCAACCCACGAACCTGAGTGAGCTTTGAAAAGCCCACTCATTGCCGTCCCTTCGCTGCGCTTCGGGTTATTCTGGCATTCAGCCGTGACCCCATTATTTAAACGTCAATAGTTCACTGGCCACAACTCGTACGACAGGGCATCGCGAGGTGTGCCAGCACGCCGGCGTGTAGTTGGCAAGCTCGGTCACGACGGCAGCCAGGCTCTCTTCCGATAACCCCAGCACGGCGCGGAGCTCGGGCTTGTCGTTGCAGTCAGGTTCATTGACTGTTTTTTTTTCGCCACCGAAGCATGCTGGCTTCAAGCCGCCGAGAAGCTCACACGCTCGGCGGGTATGCCTGGAAACACCCTCGGGTTTGCCCTCGCGGATCTTCACAGCGGCAGCAGCAAGATGAATGAGCCCTTGGACGCAGCGGGCTTCGGGAGTCGTGCGGCCGAGCGCGTTCCAAAAAGCCTCCCAGGCTTCGTGGGCTTCCCAGGCGTACCCGCCGTTGAAGAGGTCGATCGCGTAAAGCCAGGCTGGGCTAGCGGCGAAGTGCGCGGCACTCGGTAAAACTTCTTCGGCGTGCTGGGTGCCGTAGAGGTGGCCGCTGGGGTCGTTCACGGGATGCGGCAGGCCGTGCCCCGGCACATAGGCATAGGCCGGCAAGGGCTGGCCTGGCGCGTAGCGAATAGACGACGAAACCTCGCTACCCATGCGGCGGCCTTCGTTCGGCGAGTTTGGTTCCTGGGTGTTCGCTCTTGATGCCGTAGATGTGGGTCGCGGTCCATTCGGCGAGTCTGCGGCCGAGCACTCGGCATGCGGCTTTGCTCTGGTCGTCGTTCGGGGCTTTGGCTGACACCGCCCCGTAATGCAGCGTCATGTCGCGGGACACATAGTCCGTCACGCCAAAGACCAAAAACCCAAAATTCATGAGCACCGTCAGGATGCTCTGGCAGGCGAGCTCCATGCCGCCACCCCATCCGCCTGCCGAGCTGAACGCGCAGCCGATCTTGCCGTCGATTTTCATCCAGTGCGGGCCCATCTCTTCGTCCCAGAATTTTTTCATTTTCCAGGAGAGCACGCCCATGTTCGTCGGGCTGCCGACTGCGATTCCATCCGCCCAGAGCACGTCGGCTGCCGTCGCTCTTTCCGCAGCGTCTTCGGCGACGAGCTTGCGGAGCCTCACCTCGACGCCAGGGATTTCCCGAGCCCCCTCGGCCACGAGCCTGGCCATGTGCTCGACATTGCCGGTCTGCGAGTCATAGAGCACAAGAATGCCAATCGCGCTGGCGGGCATGGATGACGACCTTCGGGTTTCAGGAGCGGGGAAGTCCATAGGCTACACGCGAGGCGGCCTCCACCTTGCCCTCCGCTTCTTGGAGCGGCCACGGGCGATGATCCGTCCTCGAGAATGCAGGGTGCATGACTGGTCTCACCGCGTTTCCTGGTGCGGTCAGGCTGATGACGTGCGGGCCGTGGCGGATGCCCCGCCGCAGCAGCCGGGGGCCTGCACGCAGCGGCACACACCAACGCTCATCACGGCACCGAGCGTTGGGGCGAGGAGGTAAAGCCAGAGGTGGTCGAACTGCATCGTGACGAGCGCCGGGGCGAGTGACCGCGCCGGATTCATCGACGCGCCGCTCACAGGCCCCGCACACATTGCCTCAAGCATGATCACAGCACCAATGGCCACGCCCGCGAGGAGCCCCTTTTCCTTGGCCCCGATCGACACGCTCAGGATCACGAACATGAGGATGAGCGTGAGCACAAACTCCATGACGAACGACTGAAGCGGTTCGCCGGCGGGCGCCGTGGCCCCGAGCGTCACGCTCGTCGGAAACATGAGCCTGAGCACGATGCTTGCGAGAATCGCCCCGGCACACTGGCTGAGCACATACGGCACGACAAGCCGCCCCTCGAACCGGCGAGCCGCCCAGAAGCCGAGCGTGACTGCCGGATTGATGTGACAGCCCGATACGTCGCCCAGGGCGTAGATCATCGCGAGCACGACGAGGCCAAACGTAATGGCAATCCCCACATGCGTCACCGCGCCGCCGGTCGTCTCATTGATGACGATGGCCCCGGTGCCCGCGAACACGAGCGTAAACGTCCCAAACGCCTCCGCCGCCATCTGCCGCTTCAGCACATTGATCATGGAGAGCTCACGCGAGGTACACCGCCACATTCTGAATCGAGATTGGTCCCATGCAGACGCTCTTCATACCAGCTTCGCTTCCATACCTATCGAATGAAGCATCCGCGAGGGGTTGCCCGTGCCGTGGAGCCGGCGTTGTTTGCAAGCGAAGCCAGGATGGCGAAGCGCCGCGCTCAGCTTGTACGCTCGTCGGGCCATCCATGGCCCCGACGAGCTTGCCGGCCCTCCGGCCGGCGGCCGCTCATCCTGGCGGCCGTTTTCATTCGCGCTCCGGTGTGGTGTACCCGAGCCGCCGCGCAACACTCGCCACTCGCCTCGCGTCAGCCGAGCGGTCTACGATGCACGGCCAAGGAGCATCCACGAATGGAACCACGAGTGACGGACGCGCGGAAGGAATACGAACAAGGTTCGCTCGACGAGGCGACCGTCGATCGCGATCCAATCAAGCAGTTTGCCGTGTGGTACGACGCGGCTGTCGCGGCCGGGCTTCCAGAGCCCGAGGCGATGACGCTATCGACGGCTACGCCCGACGGCAGGCCATCGGCACGCATCGTGCTCCTGCGGGGTTTTGATGCCCGAGGCTTCTGTTTCTTCACCAACTACGAGAGCCGCAAGGGACGGGAGCTTGTCGCCAATCCGTACGCGGCCCTCACGTTCCACTGGACCGAGCACGAGCGCCAGGTGCGGATCGAAGGGCGTGTCGAGAAGACGACCGCAGCCGAGAGCGATGCGTACTTCACGAGCCGGCCACCAGCATCGCGGATCGGCGCCTGGAGCTCGCCGCAGAGCGAGGTGCTCGCCGATCGCGCGGCACTCGAAGATCTTTTTGCGACGTTCACCTCAGAAAATCCCGATGACACGGCGATCCCGCGGCCCGAGCATTGGGGCGGATACCGAATCGTGCCAGAGCAGATAGAGTTTTGGCCTGTCTCTTATACACATCTGACGCTGCCGACGAATAGAGAGGTGTAGATCTCGGTGGTCGCCGTATCATTA
>ENA-ORBV01002254-ORBV01002254.1-microbial-mat-metagenome-genome-assembly--contig:-NODE-2254-length-41048-cov-8.783115_pt1 | contig 41048 bp, 33 predicted proteins | sample MGYA00237777_ERZ505514 | MGnify/ENA primary metagenome ERZ505514 (study PRJEB26160, sample SAMN06269048) | microbial mat metagenome | isolation source: Oligotrophic lake microbial mat | place... | reverse complement strand
TGGTGGAAAGAGTTCTTTCAGGGGCCATTCGGTGACCTGCAGCGGCAAGGGGCCCGCCAGGATCGCTCAGGATACGAAGCCCCACGAGCTGGTGTCTTTGCTTAAGGAGCCGCGGTTGCGGTCGGTACGAGAGGTGGTACTCCGCTGCTGCTCGTGTTCGGGGGTACCAGAGTTCCGCGGGTCTTGCTTCCACATCGCTTTCCGGGGAGGCCTTCCGTAACAGCGCAAACGCTCTCGGGACCGCAGTCGTCATCGGAGCATAAGACATTCGAACTGACAAATCGGTCGGAAGTGGAGGAGCAGCGCCGAGAGCACGCCAAGTAGCCGACCACGCTCTACACCCTCCGAACCACGTCACCGAAGCTCAAGGAGCGGTGAACCCGACGCAAAGCGGAGCTCAAAATCCCACTTCATGCCCGCGCAAATACCTCTCCGCCCTGAGGTGCTTGCTTCCAACAAGGCAAGCATCCCCCGGGGCAACAAGAGCCCGCGTCAGACCCTCAACGGAACTTGAGCCGAAGCTGCCCTGACAAAACCCCTGGTGGACGCCAGGAGGAGCCTGAGGAGCCCGGCCCAAGCCGGGCGAGCAGGGCGGTTGCAGCTTGTTCGGTCGTGGCATGTGCGAGCCAGGGCATGTGCCCACCTGAGCGGACACAAGTGTCAAGATCTGCCCTGAACACATGAGCCAGCATGGGCCCAGCCCTTACGGGCAGGCGAGGGTCGTCAGGTTGGGGGTTGGCCTTGCGGAACTCAAGCTGGTCGCCCGAAGCCGGACCAGGCTTGAAGCGGCTGAATCCTGTGGCGGCTTAGGGACGATTTCTGAGCGAAACCTGGAGTGGCTTGAATAGCGCAGCCCGATATGCGGCAAATGGGCTAGGTCAGGGGTGGCCGAACTGGCGGCCAGCGTGGGCGTCGGCCAGCGTGGGCGTCGGCCCGCGGCGAGTCACGAGCCCCTTATCTATGATCTTTCGCCGGACGAGGGATTGGGCCGAGCGATGATCGCGTGGCGCCTCAATGCCCATGTGTTCTGACCGCTTGCGAGTTTGGAGCTGTTGGAGCGCATTGGCGAGCCCTTCTTCACCACGAAGCCTCCCGGGCAAGGCATGGGGCTTGGGATCTTTTCGGCCACCGCTTTTGCGGAACGCTTGGGTGGCCGCTTCGTGTTCACTTCAAAGGTGAACCATGGCACTCGCGCCGCGGTTGAGCTTCCGCTTACTGAGCGCTATGCCCCCTCCTGACGCCTCCCGTACGCTCTTGCTCGTCGACGACGACGCCACCTTTCGAAACCGGCTCGCACGTGCCTTTACTGAACGAGGGTTCGAAGTTCTCACGGCGCCCGATGGGGAAAAGGCGCTTCTTGTGGCTCAAACGGAGAGCCCGGAGCTTGCCCTCGTAGACCTCAAGATGCCAGGAATGTCAGGCCTTGAGCTGGTGGGAGCGCTCAAGCGAATCGATGCTACCACCAATATTATGGTGTTAACCGGTTACGGTAGCATAGCCACTGCGCTCGAAGCGGTGCGGCTCGGAGCCACGCACTACCTCACCAAGCCCGTTGACATCGAGGACATTCTGGCTGCCTTTGAGCGCTCAGCGGGAGGAGCGGTGGCGCCTGCACCCTTGAAACACGAAGTGCCCTCGCTAGCGAGGGCCGAATGGGAACACATTCAGCGAGTCCTAACGGATTCGGGCGGCAATATTAGCCAAGCTGCGCGCCTCAGGACTTAGCGCGCGAGATGGCGGTTATGGCCAGGCCACCCAAACTTGCGGCCCGCGTAAATTCACGTAGCCGCCAGCCCCGTTCCAACGTCATCGTCGCTTGGGGTCAGGCTTCGTGCTCCACCGCTTCGGCGGGATGCCGCGCGCCTTCCGCCGCAGCAGGACCGCCGCTGCGGTGACGCCAATGCGCTCAGCGATGACCTTGTCGAACTCGGTGCCAAGCAGGCAGTCCCAGGCGTCCCAATCGACGCCCCGATACGGCGGGATGCCGCGTGCTCGGCGCCACTTCATGACCGTCCCTTTGCTGAGGCTGAAGCGCTTCGCCAGCGCAGTGTCGTGGGTCTTGCCCAGGTGCGGCACGACTGGCGTTGGATCAAGGGGCTCTTTCGACGGCGGGATCCCGAGAGCCCTACGTCGGACGCGTACCATCGCCTCTGAGGTACCCAACAGTTCGCCCACGGCTACGTCTGCCATGGTGCCCAGCACAGCGTCCTCGCGCTCGCTCCATTCGTAGGTCCTGTCTGCCTGATGGTCGCTAAACGGCGGAATGCCACGGATGCAGCGTTGGTACCGGATCGTACCTGATGAACAGCCGACCTCGTCAGCTAGCACCCTGTCGGGCACCGTCCCTAGTTGCCGAATGATGTGTTTGGGCCAGTCATGCTCCCGGGTGGCCGCGCTGGCCGGTGGAATCCCCAACCGGCGGCGCATGCTGCCGACCGCGGTCCTCGTTATTCCGACCTTGCGGGCAACCTGATCGTCGGAGATACGGCCAAGCAGATGTCCGTAGCGGCGGACCCAGGGCGCCTGGCTGGCTGGCTTCGATCTGGAGGAGCGGCCTGACATGGGAACGATGATGTACTCTTCTTACTTCGACGAGAGCCCAGCCTCAAGCTTACGATAGTCCAAGACGCAGCGCCTGAAATGTAGAACGTGGTGCGTCGTGGATTGGAGAAACGTGGCGACAAGACGGACTTGCCAAGTTGGCAGGAAACTGGAACGCCTCGACTTCTGCATGGGTGGGCGTAGGAAGAGTGTGGAAGACGAGAGCGTCATTGGTAGCGTTGCGGACATAGACGCCATCTAGGGCGAGAACATGGAAGTGCACGTTGAGCCGGAGCGCGCTGTCAGTTCTCTGCACTGCCGCGATGGCGCCTGTGTGGGCATCGGCCACGCTTGGGAGGTCGAGAATGGCTTTGGCTCTTTTGCACGTCAGAAGCTCTACAGAACTCACACCTGCGCTGCCCAACCGAAATCTGCGGTGGCGGAGGCTGAGGCTCCGCTTTGCGTCGGGGTCACCGCTCCTTGAACTTCGGTGACCTGCTTAGCAGGGGTCAGAGCGTCGCCGCCTAGCTGGCTGCTCTTGCTTCTGCTTCACTTCCGACCGATTTCTCAGTTCGAATCGCTTATGCTCCTCCACCCATGCAGAGCAATGTCAGTTGCCAGCGCCGAACGGGAGGTTTCTTGTAAACAAAGCCGATGCGCGATCCCATCTCATCTACCCACGGGCCTTCGACAAACTGATCAACTCGGGACACTCCGCGATCCACGCTCCCGTGAACGAGAAGTACGGTTCGTTGACGCTCCTTCACTTCAACTCGAAAGTTCCTGTGAAGAACCTCATTCGGGGAATTCGCAAGAGTGGTGTGCGTGTGCAGATCACACACCGCGCGGAAACTTTCCCAATCGAGCGTGAAATAGGTCCTCTCACCAACAGGTTGTTCTTGTTTGGCGAAGTGATGAGCCATCGCGAGGACACCCAATTTCCCTGCACGGCGCTTCAAGCGCATGAGGTCTTTCCAATCCGGATCAGTGCTGCGGTTCAGCATCTCCAACAGCGCTAAACCAGCCAACCACGCAAGGAAGGAGACAACGAGAGCGACCACCGCCGAAGCGAAATACCAACCAAGATCCTGGTCAGCCGCAAGTCGCCAGGACAGGACCGCCAAGGCGATCCAGGTGGTAATGCTACCACTGCCTCGCCACAGGATTTCAAACGCTGATGCACTATTTGCTAAGTCGAACGTGGCCTTGTTCGCCGCCCTCGTCCCCCAGTGGGCCTTCGTGTTGTCTTCTCGATCAAGAAGATGTCTGGGCTTTTCCCCCAGGTAGTGCGCGTTCCAAAGCTCGTCTGGATTCGGCGGCATGCGTCGATCGAGTCGGTCGTGCAAAGCCTTCATTGAGAGCAATGTAGGCTGGTGAAATCTCCAAGTGGCCCAAAGAAGTCTCTCAGCCTGATTAAAGACCAGGATCCCTCCGCACAAGACTGTCAGTTGGAACGCATCAACGGAGAACCGTTTGAGTAGCCAAAGCACAATGGTAATCCTCAGGAGCGAGGCCACTCCAAAATAGGCTTTCTGCAGATCCGCCGACCACTGTTCGGAGCGCCGTTGATACCACCACGGATCGCCCTTATCGTCGTACCCACGGAGTCGCGGGGCATAAGGACCAGGGAGAATTTCGTCAACTGGTTCCGGTGGAGGGGATATCTGCGCGGCCAACGCTCGAATCTCTTCGTCGGTGTCGGCCAATGCTAATGCTAGTGTGCTTCTGTCTCGGCTCGTGCAGGTCTGGAGAATCCTAAAGCGCGAGCCCGGCTCGGACAGGCTTTGGTACGCCTCTGCCTTCTGCTGATCGGTCCCCGGCAGAAACGCTAGCGCCTCCTGCCTAACCGCCAGGTACGGTTCTCGCCACGCGGTGACTACGCGCCAAATTTTCCCAAAGGTGCTCGTGGCCCCTCCGTGGTAGGACTCTCGACTCACCAAGTCCTCCAAAGAAAGCTCGTAGCGTGGCGCAGCCTGAGGCGCTCCGGAAAGCAGGTCGCGAATTTCGCTTAGATGGGGATTTCTCAGGAAACAGATGATCATCGCTTCCCGTTCGGCGAGAGGCAGCTGAAGCTCGGTTGACTCAAGATCAAAGAGGGCTTCGATTAACCGCCATCTAGAAACGACCTTTTTGCACTGAACGACTGCAAAGCGTTCGAGCGTTGAGAGCCCTGTGAATACCTCCATCCCCCCATTTTTGATGGAGAGGAAAAAGAACTCGCTGTTCTCAATGAGTCTCGCCTGGCGGTACCCATCCATATCGTTCTTTAGAAGCAGCGCCTCTGCCTCATCGTCCAGGAATCGCACGTGGCTCACAAGCCAATCGCCAATCAGCGGGTCAGCGTCGGAGGCCGCTGCACGTTGAAGCTCCTGGGGGATCCCTTCCGTTTGAAGGCTTGACAGCAGCGCAAGTTTACCCGGTGTGTCCGAAAACGCATAAAGTCTTCGCAGCTCTGTGGATAGGTAAGGGCTGAGATGGGCTCTGAGGTACCTGCCGGTCATGACGTTTTCCACCGTGGCCATGTTTGACGAAAGGAATCTGGTCCGCAAGATGTTAACTCCGACGTGCTGCCTGACGATTCCGAGCACTCAGCTCTGGATGCAGCCCGTGCGATTGCTCCGCCGTACGATTCATACGCTAAATCGGCGATAAACACCGCCGTTTCGTCGCAAGTGCCGTCGGGTTACGTACCCTCTCACAACTCAAGAGCCCTTTCCGCTTCTGCTTCCCATGCCTCAAGGTCCGGGGTCTCGCTTACCACATGTCGGCGAGGCTCATAGGTGCCCGCCTCAATGGCAATATCGAGTCAATGATGCGCTCGCGCTCCGCGGTGCACGAGCGCAGGGTTCCGGACGGTAATTTGCTCGACGCCACTTTCTCTCAACTGGTGGCGCTCGCGGCGAAGGTTCGGGAGATAGTGGAACCGAGCGGAATGCACGTGATAACCGAGTGGACGGACTGGAGGGGAAAGATGGAGCTTCGGTTGCATGAAGCCGGCTTCACAGATGCGGACATTGAAAAGCCGTTGCCAGGTGCTGGCGGAGTTGAAACGCTTCGGAAGCGGTGATACAGGTCCAAGCATCAGGTTGACCGTTGTCGTCTTCCCCGCAGTTCGCTTTGCCCGTGGTTTCCTGGTGATCCCCTCGCGTCAGCCCGCCCTGAATCCCACTGTTTCGGGTGCGCGGCCTTTAAGCGCTTGTTGGCGGGGCGGGCTGTCAGTCTTCCCCAATCCACGAAGGCAACGCGCACCCATTCGTCCTGGCGACTTGCCTAGCCTGTTCGTCCCGGACTACGATCCTACTTCGAACGAGCGTTACGGCCTCCGCCGGTCGCATGACGCGAATCGAAAGCGCTTCCAGCTGAACACGGCTTCCGAGGATACCTCGTGGCTGTTTGCGAGAATCGCCATCGTTGGTTACCAAGATTGAGCCGTACTTCCAGCAGTTGAAGACAATGTCGACGTCGTGCGCTTGATTGCGAGTCAGTGCGACGCTCGGAAAAACGGCTTGGGCGATCTGCTCCCGAATGCGATGCTCCTCAGGCGTTCGTGGGAGACTCTCCGATACCAGTTGGGCATTGGCCTTTGCGACACGGCGGGTGTCGCCACCCGCGACAGCCTCCTGGTGTGCGGTTTCCGGCAGAAGGATCTCGATCACACCGGAACTGTTCCAGTGTTCAAGTTGATTCATGCTGTCGTCGCGGCCGCGCGCGTTAATAACGTTTGTGTCGATCACGACACGGATACCAACATCCCGCTCGAAATCCCCACCCAGTTCCATATGGGTCACTCTAGCATGTCGCCGCTGCGGGTATTCGGAGCGGGTTCCCCCTCGGCCCCCTCCCTCTACTCGGAGATCTGAGTAGCCCATGCCTGCCCATTCACGCTCTCGCTCCCAAAGCTGAGAGCAATCCGCGCCGTCATCCCCCGCAAGGTCCCAGAACACAATTCCCCAGAGGAGATCGCGCCCGAGTTAGCCGCGGCGCCAGTCAAGCGGTCAGCGGCGAACGTATGCCGGAGCCCGTGCCAACCAATCGGCCGAATACCGGCACGACGGCAGGCTCGCCAGAGCGCCAGAGCGGTTGCTTCTTGCCTGCTTTCTATGAAGTTCCCACGCGCGCACGCACCCTGACGCGAACAACGTCACCTCGACGCTCTGCCACGACAATGAAAGGCGGTTCAACGGTGGCGGCAGTGCCCTCGAGCGCTGAGATCATTTCCAGTACGAACGCAGGAGAAATGTGACCGTGCCGCAGATGGACGATGCCAATGTGAGGCCGGTTGTCTTGCTCGACGAGCGTTCCAAAATCGCCGTCGTGGGTAACCACCACTCTCCGCTCTTCGAACGCGCGCTTGAGAACGACAACATCAGTCGATATCCGGCAAATGGGCAAGGTCAGGGGTGGCCGAACTGGCGGACAGCTTGGCCGTGGCCAGCTCTCACTTGGGGCGGGCGGGGCAAGGGCTCAGCCCGACGGGAGTGTCAGAAAATTTGTGTAAGTTGACAAAAGCGGGTGACTTAAAAGGAGTCACTCATGGAAACACAATCAGCAAAGAAAAATTCAAGTTCAGCCCTGCTCCGCGCCGTGCTCAGGTCCGGCAACGTCACCGTTTTGGGAAATGTAGTTCTGAAGGACCCGCAAGAAGCGTTTGCCAGCCCATTGACGCTGGAAGCGCATCCTCTACGGGTCCGTGGGCGACGAGCGAATATCCAGGGGTTGAGCACCGAGCAGTTCGGTTCAGTTGTAGCTCGCGGAGCACAGCAGCCCGAAGGCATTCGTTGACCAAGTGGGGGGAGTCCCGCCGTCGGTAGGCTTGTCCTGCACGCTGGCGTGTAGAAATTGGCCTGCGACGCCGACACCCCAATTGTCGCTCGCCCACCATTCGTGTCCCACTTGCAACGTGAATCCGAGACCGGAATCTGTTTCGGCGTTGGTGTTCTGGTTGTTGTCCGAGATTTCCAAGGTGGTCGAAGCGATGGTGCCGGAAAAATAGGTGTTGTCCGGAAGGTAGTATGCGACACCCAATCCGATCCCAATGGCGCTTGCCGACACGTTGTTGGCCGTGACTGACACGTCATCGATTTTGAGAGTGGGATTGCTGATGGTGCTGCCAATGATCTCCCCGTAAAGCACTACCGACCGGGAAACAGCGCCCCCAACGGCGATATTCAGATTGACAGCGCCACCTGTGATTTCTGCTTTGGCCCCAATAATCTCCGACGACATCGACGTGTACCCACCACCAAGCTGGAGCCTCACTAGGACGCCGTCGTGCTCATGATAACCCGTTGGCTGTGCGTCGGTCGTGGCAGGAATCTGCTGGGGATAGGGCTGTTGAGGATACGCCTGCTGCCGCTGCGGATAGGTTTGCTGCGGGTAGGGAGGAGCGGGAGGGGGGGATTCAGCAAGTTGCATCTTCTCCGGCTGAACAGGCCGCCCTTCATCGAGACTGACTTTATCCGGCTCGACCGGAGATTGGTATGGCGCCGGTTGTTGGGGAGCTGGCTGTTGAGGAGGTTCGCTTTGTGCGAATGAAGTCCCGAGCGAGAAGCCCGGTGAAACAGCGAGCAGGTAGAGTGACAGAGAGAATCTGTGAGGAAATCTGTTGCTCATCGTTAGCCCCTTTTTCGAAGTAGCACTGTGCGTGAGCAGGCCTTCGACTGTTTTGCCAAGCGGTGCGCAGGAATGGAAGGCGGATTAGCATGCGCCTCCTCGGTCCTGCAACCCGCTGCTGGCCGGAGCATAAGACAATCGAAGTGCAAAATCGATCAGAAGGAAGAGCAGCGCCAAGAGCAGGCCAGGTAGCCGACCACGCTCTACACCCTCCGAACCACGTCACCGAAGCTCAAGGAGCAGTCATGGCGTCCCCATGCGGAGCTCAAAATCCCACTTCACGCACGCGCAAATACCTCTCCGCCCTGAGGTGCTTGCTTCCAACAAAGCGAGCACCCGAGGCAACAAGCCCAGCATCAGAGCCTCAACAGAACTTGAGCCGGAGCTGCCCTGACGAAACCGGTGGTGGCGCTGGAGGAGGCTGAGGAGCCCGGCCCAAGCCGGGCGAGCAGGGCGGCCGCAGCTTGTTCGGTCGTGGCATGTTCGAGCCAGGGCATGGGTCCACCGCAGTGCACACAGGTGTCAAGATCTGTCCGGAACACATGAGCCAGCACGGGCCCAGCGCTTACGGGCAGGCGAGGGTCGTCAGGTTGGGGGTTGAGCTTGGGGAACAGAAGTTGGTCACGCGAAGCCGGAGCAGGCTTGAGGGAAGTCGCGCGGCAGGTAGTCACGAAACGCGCGCACGATCTCGGTGAGCGTCTTCTTGTTGAGCGCGGCTCGTCTGCACCAAGCGCGGGCCAGGCAGCGCCCCTACAAGATGCAGCCGAGAAAGAGAGAGCCAAAGCGCTTTTCCGCGATGGCTCTGACCTTCTCCGGACAGCCAGGGTCAATGTGTAGGCCATAGGGAGCAAGCTGAGCGTAACCCGCGCGCTCTCCTGATTCCTCCATGGGCTTTGAGAGGAAATTTCGACGCAGCTGTTGCCAAAATTTCCACTGCAACGTGAAGTCAAAGGACTCCCCTGATGCTGGGTTCTCACCCGAGAAGATCTTTCTTGCACCTTCCAGTTCTTCAACGAGCATCATCGCGGCAGCGTGGGCTGCGAGATCGGCCAACTGCAGTCCTAAGACTGCCCTTGAGTCTTGTTCGAAATGGAGTGCTGTGCTGGGGGAGATGGGAAGGGACTCTGCCCTAGTCGCTGCACTCGTGACAGAGGGAAATAGTCCCTGATCAAAGTAGATGTCGCAACGCTCTGACTTCAGTAGTGGATGCTCACACAACGAGGGGACATGCGACAGAGCCGCCCAGCCGAGAGAATAGGCTGGGCGTGGTGGTGAAATCACAACGGCGAGCAGGCAGTGGAATTGGGAGGCGCAGAAACTCTTCCCTCAGGTCTCTGAGGCGCGGATTGTCTCGCATGATCGTTCCGCTCTTGAACTCGTCAACGTACGGGGTCAATCCGTGCGCAACGAGAAGCTTGGGCAATTTGTCAATGGCAGCTCCGTGAGCACACACGAAAGCTCCGAGAGCAAAGTTGCACCTGTCATGACGGCTGTCGTCGAAGAAAACGCTACCGAATCCACTCCCGAACTCTAGCACGATGCTCCGTGGCACTGCTGTGCGAAACTTACTGGTCGAGACAGTTCTTTCTTCGATTCCGCAATCACGTTGTACATAAGCTCATGCGGAGCGTAGGCGTCAACGGAATCCGCCCTCGACTTAGGATCAGCACCCAAGCGCCGCAGGCGCTCGTGCTCCATTGTCGCGGGTGCCTACTCAGATATTCGAGATATTCGAGCGTTAAAAAAGTGGCGTCAGTGTCGCCTGACTCTTCAGGACCGTGCCAGATGCAGGGATGGATCCGCGCACGGTTCGAGTTATCGGCACCAGATGTACCTTAGGCCCTCCTCTCTAACTCCCCCTTAACTCGCTCGTCGCTCCGCCCGACCCCGCTCGAATACTTTCGGATTGGGTGCTCGAATGCGTCGGAATATTCAACGCTGAGTTGAGCGGCGCCCCCCACCTTGGGGCTACGAACTGGTCAAAATTGCGTGCGTCAGCCGGTATACTCCGGTACTAGGGTTGCGGCCTCTCGCTTCGTGAAGCTCAGCCTCGCGATCCAGGTCTCGCGCGCGGAGAACCGCGTCCTCGTAAGCAGGATGCATCACTTTGAAATCGAGGTCCTTGTCGTACCCGGGCAAGTGTCCGCGAAGGACTGCTCGGGCCTCTTGACGTGAGACGAACGCGCGCTGGTCCTGAAAGTGGAGGAGCGCCCAGAGTTCAAACGATGGATTCGAAACGGCAAGTTGGATATCCTCACTGTCCGCAAGGGCCAAGGCCTCACCAAGACGAGGGTGGTCATCGACATCCACAACGCCCCACACCTCGTCCCATAAAAGGTTCTCGTCTCGCTGCTTCTTCGCTTCCGCACGCGCCTCCGCGCGTAAACGTATTGCACATTGGACCACGGTAAGGGGGACGCCCGTCTCTTTGGCTACTTCCAGGTGTACCCGCGGATTTCTGGCGCAATGCTGAAAGGATCGAAGGTAGTTTCTTTCTGTAACGCGACCTTCGCAAACCACTAGGATGCGTGTCTTGGGCGGTCGACACGGGCCGCGCCTCCTGATTCCATCACCGCTTGATCTCATCGGATGCTATTCACGATTCGGTAGTTGGCTCGGGTTCGGAGGTTAGCTCTCCAAGAAATGGCACAGCGCCGTACCTACCTTGAAGATAGCCGCGTTCGAGGTTCTCTTCCTTGCGTGGATTAAAGTCCGTCAGCGGATACAGATGACTCGCTCCCGATTGATCTTTCTCAGTAAACCAGATCTGATCACGGCGAAGCGGGCTTGGCCCCAGCACATTGCCGAGCAAGTTCGTATCGTGCGTTGTAAATATAAGTTGAGCGCCCTTAGGGTTGTGCGCGCGGTCGCAGAAGAGGCGAAGCAGCGCGCCGGCCAACATTGGGTGGAGACTTGATTCGATCTCATCGACGCATAGGACCCCACCAGTGCGCAACGTAGGCACTAGCCGCATCGCAAGCTCGAGGAGAGTCACCGTGCCTGCCGATTCAACTTCCATCGGTAGCCAAGCGTTTTCGGGGTCGTCGGCCTTGTGCTTGAAGTAGAGACTCACGCGAGGGGGTGCCTTAGGCCGCTGCTCATCAGCAGAGCCTCGCTCGACGCGGACGTCCACGATTCCCGTGTCAGCTGCCTGAAGCAGGCGCACAATGGCATCACGATCATTTTGGAGTGGATCATCCTCAGCGAAGAGCGAACCCTGACGAGAAAACAACTCCTCAACCATCCGGCTGTATAGGAAGGGACTTGCGCCGCCGTAGGCACGGAAACCGAAAGGCCGGGCGCGTCTGAGTTCGAAGTGGAGCCCGCGAAACCATCCGAAAATTGGCAACAAGGCGGGGTGGTTGTTTTGAGCGCCGGCAGAAAGAAATAGACTGTTGGGCCGGGTCAACCCGCGGATTGTTTCGTTCTCCCCTTGGAAGTTCCTTCCAAACTCGAACGTGTCGCCTTGCCTGTGAAACCAAGTCTGCTTGCGCCCGTTGGGCCAAGCATACAACCATTCTTCTTCTACTCGGTCAGCGCTAATGGAAAATCCGTAGCGGTAACGAACGCCAACAACCAATGCGTCTACTTCATAAATCGACGGCTCGACTCGGTGTACAGAAAGTGCGAAAGCCTCCTGCGGCACTCCACTGTCGGGCTCCCATAACCGGTGCGAATGGGCAACGGCTGCTCTCATGAAGGCGAGGGCCAAGAGGACGTTTGTCTTTCCCGAAGCGTTCGCGCCATATAGAGCAAGAGCGGGAAGCAACGATTCCTCGATTCCCTCGGGGTGCAGGAGATGATCTGCGCCATCTTTGGTTGCTGCGACGAGAGAGAGCGTCTGCTCGTCTCGGAGCGAACGATGGTTCTGCAGGCGGAACTGGATCAGCACGGCGCGATTCTCACAGTACCGTCCTAGCGCTTTCAGTGAATCTTACGCAAGGAATCCGTGCAACGGGCGAGATATCTACGTCGCAAAAGCTGTTTCACGCGCAAGAAGCTTGGAGCATAAGACATTCGAACTGACGAATCGGTCGGTAAGCAGGAGCAGCGCCAAGAGCAGGCCATCCAGCCGAAGGCGCTCTGCACCCTCCGAACTAGGTCAAGGAAGCATCATAGGCGGTGAATTCGACCCAATTGGGGGCCAAGAGCCCACGTTATGCAGGCACCGATAGATCTCCGCAGTGAGGTGCTCACTTTCAACAAAGCAAGCACCCCCGAGGGCAACAAGAGTCCGGTGTCAGAACCTCAACAGAACCCAAACCTCAGCTGCCCAAACAAAACCGGTGGTGGCGTCGGAGGAGGCTGAGGAGCAAGCCCAAGCCGGGCGAGCAGGGCGGTGGCAGCCTGTTCGGTGGTGGCGGCTTCGAGCCAGCGCATGGGTCCAGCGCAGCGGACACAAGTATCGAGATTTTGCCCGGAACACATGAGCCAGCAGCCAGGCCCAGCGTTTACGGGAAGGGCGAGTGTCGTCAGGTTGGGGTTTGAGCTTGGGGATCTCAAGCTGGTCTCCCGAAGCCGGAGGGGGCTTGAAAGCGGCAGAATCCTGTGGCGGCTTAGGTACGACTTCTGAGCGCAACTTGGAGTGGCTTGAGAGGACGCCAAAATAGCGCACCAGATGAAAGCGCGGTGGTGGGATAGCTGCGATGAGGCGGATGATGAGGTCGCGAGGCGGAAGCAGAATGGCGCGGGTGCCGTCTTTCCAGACGTTTTTGAGAGTGAGCTCGAGCTTGCCATCGGGGCGGAGTTCCAGGCGGTCCTGAGCAAGCGGGGGGCGCGTGATATACCTGCAAAGGCGCTCTAACTGGCGTCTGTCGCGGCCGTCGACGCATTGGCGAGCATGGAGGTTAACGCCGCGGACTTCAGCGACGGGGTCGTTTTCGTCGTGAATATCGCTGACGGCTGGTGCGGGCGAGACGAGCAAGCGGAGTGGGGCTTGGCCTGCTCGGTCACCAGAGGCGGCTACTCCGCGCGCCGCAGCGGCATAGCAGGCGGCAAGGCCGGGCTCATCGGAACACAGCTTGGGCGGCTCGTCGTCTTGCATCGCCGGGTCGAGGGAGCGGCCGTTTGCTCGGAGGATTTTCTCGATGCGTTGTGCCGTGCGGCGGGCGATGTAGGCGACTTGGGCTTGGGTGGGCGTAGGAAGAGTGTGGAAGACTAGAGCGTCACTTGTGGCGTCGCGGACATAGACGCCGTCTGTCAACGCGCGACTGTCCGAAGAGTTGAACACCTGCCTCCGCGAGCATCAGTGCCTGTACAAAAATGCGCAGAATCGGGTCTACGGGGGCGGGCACTGATCTTGCTCAGGCGTAGCGCGGACAGATGGGTTGGAGTTGAGCTTGACTCAGTGTTCCTTGGCTTTCCCAATGGACTCAAAGTGTACTAGCACCAGATTCTCGGCGCCAAGCAACTCGGGGCCAAGGCGCATGGGGACCTTGATTCGGCTTGCCAACGCTAAAAGGTCCACGCTTGAAAGGACGAATATGTTTTTTTGGGGATACAGCTCGTGGCCTACGGGGAGCGGAAGAGCACCGCTTGCCACCAAGACCGCAGCATCCTCAGGGCCGATCGCCCACGCGGTCTCCGCATAAACGAGCACCTCCCTCAACCTAAACCAGGCCCCCTTGCTATGGTGCCGCTGACGAAATTCCCATGCCCGGATAGCCTCGCGTTCCTTGATCTGGCGCACCCTCACTTGCAGACGTTGACTCATGTGCTCACGTCCGGGGATGGGAGCTGGTCGAACAAATCCGTAACTCGTTGACGATAGGCGCGCGGATCCGGCATGTTCGCGTGTGGTTCCAGCAGGGAAAGCAGTGTGAGATTGGCGCGAATTGCGTGCCTAAGCTCATGGGCCAGCGTGGCGTAGGTTTGGACTACTTCCGCGAGATCATCGGCACTCGCAGTCAGAATCAGGCCCAGAACAACCAGCAAATCCCGGTCCCCCTTCACGCCGCTTCGCTCGGTGACGAGCTTCTCCAGCATGAGCCCAGCGGGACGCGGTAGCGGGACCGTAACACCATCGGCAATGATGGGCGTTCCTGGTCGAAGCAGCGCAAGGTGGGCAAACACGAGTAGCGGCAGCTCTGGGTCGTCAAACACGAACGTTTCTCCGGGCCTGACTTGCTCCGTATCCATTCCAATGAAGTTGACCTCCATCAGCCCAGGCTTGGTTGGCAGCCACACTGAGGGCTCCTCACGGGAGGGTTCCAGATCCTGAACTCGCTTTAGACGACGCTTGACCTGCCGGTGGCGAGCGATCGGAATGGCGATATCCACATCTTCAGACACGATTAGCGACGAGCCTGCATCTTGCTGAAGCAAGTTCGGGACCTCTGAGCCCGCGACCAGCACCCCAGGTACATCTAAAACGGGTTGAATAGCTCGCAGAGTCGCTAGCAGCTTCGTGCGAAAATCCACCCGGTAAGCATACGAGGCATGCCTGGTGCCCGCAATGCTTGCTCATTGCGCCCGTAGTCCCACCTCACTCGCGGTCACGACGTCCAGACCTCGACGGCGGAGGCCATCAACCACGCGGGCGGCGGCACATTCGTCGGCGTAGATGCGCAGTGTCGATCAGAGTGACTCTACGCGCCGGAGCGCGGCGCGCGGCGCCGGATGCCTCTGTGCGACCTTGCGAAGGTTGCCGTGAGCTAAGGCAAAAGCCGCCGCAAAAACGTCCGTTCCAGCTCCAGGCGTGCGGCATCCACGCGCACTACTTCGTCCGCGGGCGTGAAGGACTGATCCGCTTCCAGCCGGTAACTGGCAACGTACTCGTGCGGCGCTGCTCCTGAATGATCCTCCGGAGACAACATCGAGAAATAGAGACTTTCATCCGGACGGCGATACACATGATAAATCCGACCCACGCTGCGCTTAAACCGGCATTCTGCCTGATGGAGATCGAGATCTGCTTTCGCTTTCTGCAAGATCTCTTGAGCTTGAACCTGCAACGCTCGCATCTGTTCTAAGATCGTTTGCAGGCGCGCGCCGGCATGCGAGCTGACACTCGCGGACGCCAACTCCAGCTCCTTCGCGAGATCAACCAGCGAGAGAGGGCCCTGTAACCTGCTGGTCGGATACGGCGAGCTGTGGGACGGCCCGAGGTGATTCGGTCCCGTGTAGCGGTGGTCTGGTTCGCCCGACATGGGTCGGCAAGGGGTATCCCCACCGGGTCGGCAAAGCAAACCTACACCGGTTTTTTTCGCAGATTATTGGCTCCTCCCTTGACGACCGCCCCCGCCTGAAGCATCCATTCATCCGGATTGATGAATGGTTCCAATGAACCGAAATAACCAACGAGGCTAGATCATGGGTCGACCCACATTCAAAGTTGCAGATTTGTCACTCGCCGAATTCGGACGAAAAGAAATCCGTTTGGCCGAGCAGGAAATGCCAGGGCTCATGGCTCTGCGGAAAACCCACGGCGCAAAAGCGCCGCTCAAGGGAGTCAAGATTGCGGGTTCTCTGCACATGACGGTGCAGACGGCCGTGCTGATCGAAACGCTCACCGCACTTGGCGCCGACGTTCGTTGGGCATCCTGCAATATCTTCAGCACCCAAGACAGCGCTGCAGCGGCAGTCGCCGTTGGCCCCAAGGGAACTGTGGATAAGCCCCAAGGCATCCCCGTGTTCGCTTGGAAGGGCGAAACGCTTGAAGAGTATTGGTGGTGCACTGAAGAAATGTTGACCTGGCCAGACGGCTCAGGGCCCACGCAGATTGTGGATGATGGCGGCGACGCCACGCTCTTGATCGTGAAAGGCGCGGAGTTCGAGCGCGCCGGCAAGATCCCAGAATTTGATGCCGAAAACGACGCCGCTGAGTGGGGCGTGATCTTGGACGTGATGCGCAGAACAGCCAAAACGGAGCCTAAAAAATGGAGCCGCTTTGCTGAAATGTGCCGTGGCGTGAGCGAAGAAACGACCACCGGCGTGCACCGCCTGTACGAAATGCAGAAGAAGGGAACGCTCCCCTTCCCCGCCATCAACGTCAACGATTGTGTGACCAAGAGTAAGTTCGACAACCTCTACGGCTGCCGGCATTCACTCATTGACGGTATCAATCGCGCCTCCGACGTCATGCTCGGCGGCAAAGTGGCGGTGGTCTGTGGCTACGGCGACGTGGGCAAGGGCTGCGCTCAATCGCTGCGCGGTCAAGGCTGCCGCGTGATCGTGACGGAGATCGATCCGATTTGCGCTTTGCAGGCGGCGATGGAAGGTTACGAAGTGAACACGCTGGACAACGTGATCGCCACGGCCGACATCTTTGTTACCTGCACCGGCAACAAAGACATCATCACCACTGCCCACATGCAGAAGATGAAAGATAAGGCGATCGTCGGCAATATTGGCCACTTTGACAACGAGATCGACGTGGCGGGGCTCAGCAAGCTCGCAGGCGCCGAACGCATCCGCATTAAGGACCAGTTTGACGAATGGCGCTTCGCAGATGGACACAGCATCCTGATGTTGGCTGAGGGCCGCTTGCTCAATCTGGGCTGCGCCACCGGTCACCCGAGCTTCGTGATGAGCACTTCATTCTCGAATCAGGTTTTGGCACAGCTGGAACTCCACCAAAATCAGGCCAAGTACAAGAACCAAGTTTACGTGCTCCCGAAGCACCTCGACGAAATGGTGGCTCGCCTCCATCTCGGGAAGCTTGGCGTACAGCTCACCACGCTCACCCAATCACAGGCGGACTACCTCAGCCTTCCTGTCGAAGGCCCTTACAAGCCGGAGCACTACCGCTACTGAGCACACTCCGCGCGCGAAGCTAAAAGCTTCTGCAACGCCGGCCCTGGGCAACTTAGAATTGCTCGGGGCCGCTGTCATTTGCTCTTCGCACAGCGAAAGCCAACTCCATGGCTCACCGTGACTGGAACGTTGGAATACCTGAACGAAGGCCGGAGCCAGGTGGCGAATGAGCCGTTCCAAGCTCCGCCACGAATCACGCGGCGTTCACCCGTTGGCGGCCCCACCGGATCCTTCTTATCGGTGGGATCATAGTCCGCATAATAGTCTGCCACCCACTCCCAGACGTTACCCACGACGTCATACAAACCGAACCGGGAGCGGCCTTTTTCAAACTTTCCAACTGGCGCGGTGGTTGGGTATCCATCGTCCTCGTTATACAGGGCGTCGAGCGTTACCTTTTTGCTCTTACCCCAAGCGACACATTCAGATCCACACGCGTTCAAATGTTCGTGAGTGGGCGGCTCATCACCCCACGGATAAACGCGCCCATCGGGGCCCCGAGTGGCGTACTCCCACTCAGCCTCGGTCGGGAGACGTTTCGCTTGGGCGCGGCAGAAAGTATCTGCCTGCTGCCAATCCACACAATTCGCGGGGTGATCGGACTTTGCCGGATCCCCCACCGTGCAGAGTGTTGAGTAGAGCTGTTTGTCTTTCGGCAGGATCCCGGGCCAATCCACCTCGGCGTGAGCACGCTTACACTTGCCGGCGTCAGAACACTCTTTGTACTCCGCTGCAGTGACCTCGTAGAGATCGATGCAGTAACTCGCCAGCTGAACGTTATGAGCCGGCTTTTCATTCGCGGGAGCGTCCTTCGTGTCAGAGCCTTGGAAATACTGGCCCTCCGGGATCTCGACCATTTTGGCAGGACACGATGGCTTGGCCTCAGCGCTCGAGACAGGCGTGGCCACAACAATTGGGGCGGCGGTCGCGGCGTGCTCCAGGGGAGGCGGCTTCGGCATCAGATAAACGCCAACACCTGCCGCGCCAGCCAGGAGCCCACCCACCAACACGACAACGCCTATCTTGTTCTTTTTGGGCTCAATCCCTCCCGGTGAGATCTCACTCGGAGTCGTGGTGCTGGAGAGGTTGCGCAAACTCGGCTCCGTGCGAGCTTTGGGCGCGAGTTCGGTCGCGGCGACGGCCTGGCGAGTGATGGGGCGTTCGGCGCGCGAAGACGCCTCGAGCAGTGCCTGACCCAGCGCATCAGAAAACTCTTTGGCTCGCGTGAAACGATCAGCGGGTGCCACCGCCAAGGCTCGTGCGAAGACGGCCTCCACGCTGTCCGGAATGGCAACGCCCAGCGCTCGCGGAGTGGGACGCCGCTCCGGGTTTCCGGAGGCGAAGCCCAATTGCACGATATCATCGCCGGCCAAGCAACAGCTTCCAGCCAAGAGTTCTACGCCGACAAGCGCCAACGCAAACACGTCTGTCCAGGGCCCGGTTGCGCCAAAACTCCGACTGAACTGCTCCGGCGCTCCATACTGCGGAGTGAAGCTGGTGATATTCATCCCGGTCTTACTCAGGGCGGCCTTCAACTCCGTATTTTCACTCATCATCTTCGCGACGCCGAAATCCAAGATCTTCACCACAGATTCCGAGCTGTGACCCTGCCCTCCGAGCACAAATAAATTGGCCGGCTTGATGTCTCGGTGGGCAATGCCCTTGCCATGGGCCACGTCGAGCGCCGCGCACACTTGCGTCAGCAGACGCGCAACTTCCGCAAGCTCCCAGGGCCCCTTGCCTTGAACCTTCTCTCGCTCGATCAGTTCGTCGAGCGGAAGCCCCTCCAGCCACTCCAGAACCATGTACGGCATCCAATGACCGTCTGACGTCGTAAAGCTCGCAACGTCGCGCGCCTGAACAATCCCGGCCGTGTGGCTAGAAAGCTCAGTGAGCAAAGCTCCCTCTTGAATGAACGCCTGCTGGAACTGCTCGTGCTGATCGCTAGGCACATGCGAGAGCCCGTTAAAGAACTTGATGGCGACGGGCTTATTCCAGATCGTGTGTTGGGCGCGGTAGACCACAGCAAAGCCTCCCTCCCCGACGAGCTTCTCGACTCGGTACTTTTCAGCAATGGTCGTACCCACGATCTTCAGGGGATCTTTCGCGCTCATTTTTTCCTCAAAGTTGGCGGCAACGGGTTCAGCTTACTTCAGTTCTGAGGAGCCAGGATACCTTACTGAGAACGTTCGTGCATGGGTCCAAGGAGAGCTCCACGCTCAGCGAGATCAGCCAGTAGCAGGGCCGTGCTATGCATCTGCTGCTCATTGAACTCAACGCCATGTTCGGCGTAGGCCAAGGACAACGCATGGCCGAGTGAGTGCTGATAGCTCAGCAGATTCCCTAAAATGCTGGCCGCTAATGGCGATAATTCGAGGTAACGCACGTCGTGGTCGGCGCTCCGATACACTAAGAGGTCCGTCGGTCGAGCTTCTGGCTCCGTTCGATCCGAAAGCTCTGCGCTCAATTCGTGGACGGCATACTGATAGTGCATCAGACGCGAGGATTCAGTGAAACGCACCGGCGCCGCTAGATTGAGCTCCTCGGGCACCTCTGGGAAGCTGGAGTGGCGGCAGGCCGCAACTTCAATTCGCAAGGCTTCGTGTCGAGCTAAGTCTCTCGCCCAGCGCGGAACTCGCCGATCCGCATCCCACAAGGGCTCAGAAAAGTCCAAGAACTCCGCAGTAACATCACGCAGGTAGTGAGTTCTAGGGCCAGCTTCTCGTAGGAACTTCTGCAAGTACTCATCGAAGACTCCACCCATTCGCTGAACCAAGCGCGGCAACGCCAGTTCGATGGCCTCACGCAGCGTGCTCTGAACCAATTGACGATAGACCACGGCACGCGGCAGCTGGAGACGCAGCTCCTGGCACTCATTTTCAGAAACCTGCAACGATCGCAACAGCTCATCAACCGCTGACGGATCGGTGACTTGAATCTCAGCACCAAACACGACTCGTTCGATGAAGGCTTCAAGGGCTTGCTGCAAACCCCACCTCATTTCCTCCACGAAGCCTCGACCGCAACGCTTGCTCGTACACTGCTTGCAGCTCCCGCACTTCGCACATCAGCTCCGAGAGTGGGGGTATGTTGTTATCTCGCTCGAGCAGCACCGGCAACGGGCCCGTACGTGCTAGCACCCAGGCTAACAGCTCTTGCACCGAAGGGGCCACCCGAGCGCCGTGAGTGTCGATCAAGAGGTCCCACTTCGAACTCTCATGCCCCGCGACGTGGATCTCCGCTACACGCTCCAAAGGCAGGCGATGCAAGAATTCTAACGCATCAAACCCGTGATTTTTGGCGTTCACGAACACGTTATTCACGTCGAGCAGAAGCCCCGCTCCACTTGCTTCTAAAAGTTCGCCGAGGAACTCCGGCTCCGGCATTTCGGGGGAGCCGGGCGCCATGTAATAGGTGATGTTTTCGATCAGCATCGGCACACCCAGCTCGTCGGTGAGGCGCTTCAGCCGTTCGCTGATGCGATGAATGGAATTCCGATTGAACGCCACGGGGAACAGCTCATGAGTCATCCGCTGCCCCGTGCGCGAAAACGACAGGTGATCCGAGTGCCAGGGCGACTTGACGCGCCTGATCTCAGCTCGAAGCTCGTTCACAAATTCGGGAGCGGGCTCTTCGATGCTCCCCAAAGAGAGAGTGAGCCCATGTGTGACCAGCGGGTAGCGTGTGCCGGCGCGCTCCAGCGCTTCCGGGTAGTAGCCGCCGCGTCGCATGTAATTTTCGGGAGATACCTCCAAGAATGCTAGCGGCAACGGGGGAGCTTCGAGCAGCTCCTCAAGAAACTCCCAGCGTAACCCGAGCCCCACTCCCGCAGGTAACCGAGGATGTTCGGCATCTGGCAGTGAAGTTGGGGCACGCATGGCGTTCAACGCAAGATCTAGCCGCAGGTACCTGCGCCGCAGCCAGCCTTCGCGCCGGCCGTCTTCTTCTTCTTGCTCGCTGGCTTCTTAGCTGGCGCCGCGCCATCGGCCTCAGCGGTGGACTCAGTGCCTTCAGCATTCGGGGTAGGTGCGGACTCAGTGGCCGCTGGTGCGTCAGCGGCAGGCGCAGTGCCTGCCGAGGCTTCTGCGGGTGCTGCTTCAGCGGGAGTTGCAGGCGTTTCTGGTGCGGCCTCGGCGGGCACCTCCTTGACGGTCGCGGCAGACTCGGGCGCTGGCGTGGCTGAGCCACAGGCGACCATTCCTGTGGCACTGAGGGCGGCAAGGGTAGCCAGGATTGAAGTGAGGGAAAGCTTTTGCATGTGATGGATCTCCTAGTGATGCAAGTTCGAAATGGTCAGACAAGTGTGACGACTCGCCTACTGTGGCCCAATATTTAGGCGACCTTCAAGAAACCGCCAGAGCTCAATCGGCCTGCCCTGAACTACGGCCTCCGTCGGGCCCAGGTTACTCTGGGGGCCAAAGGAGCTCCCTCAGGCCAGAAACCCGCCGGACCGGGCGCCTCACCGCAGCCCTCAGGCTCGCACTTGAGCCCACTAGCGTGACTCGCTTTTTTGCTCGCGTGACACCGGTGTAGAGGAGCTCACGGGTGAGGAGGGGCGAACTGGCCTCGGGCAGGACCAAGACGACATGTTCAAACTCGGAGCCCTGGCTCTTGTGAATACTCATCGCGAACACTGTCTCGTGGGCAGGCAAGCGCGCAGGCGAAATGTCTCGAATTTTAGCCTCGTGTCCTGGGAAGTGCGCCCTGAGTGAACCCATGGCCTGCCCTGCGAGAACCACTCCAACATCTCCGTTGAACAGCCGTACCTGATAGTCGTTGTGTGTAACGAGAATTGGCTGATGCGCGTACCAACGCCCCGTCTTCTGAAGCATCCTGGCATGCCCTAGCAACTCCTCAACTAGCGCCCCCACAGATAGCACGCCGTAGGGCCCTCGCCGATGGGCGCACAGGACGCGAAATTCATCCAATGCAGTGAGCGCACTCTGCGGTTCAGATGATTTGCAGAACGTGCGATACCCCTCGCGCACCAACTTGTTCAAGGCTTTGCCGAGCCGCGCTGGCTCCGCGAGCTCCACCCAAGAAACATCGGGATATTCCGATGATCCTAGCACCGCAGCCGCTGCATCGGAGTCACCCTCGCGAATCGCCTCAGCAAGCTTAGCAATACCGCTCTGGCCCTGAAACCGGTAGCTGCGCGTGAGTTCGACCACGCAATCGGCCATGGGCGACGAACCCGCTTGAGACACCGGGATCGGCCCGACCAACGGCTCCAGTGTTTCTCGCAACCGCGCGGAATAAGCCATGCCCCCCGCACCAGCCGAAATATCCCCAAGGACGGCGCCTGCCTCAACCGACGCCAGCTGATGTCGATCACCCATGAGTACCAACCTCGCCCGAGCTGGCACTGCTTCTAGCAAACGCCGCATCAAGGCAACGTCCACCATCGACGCTTCATCGACCACTACCGCATCCGCCGCCAGCGGGTTGTTCCGATTGTGCCTGAACTCCGTGGAGCTACCCCCGACACTGCCGAGCGCACGATGGATCGTGGAAGCCTCCTCCGCGATCGAAACCTTGAGCTCTGCATCGGCTTCCAAGGAGAGCTTGGCCCGCTTAACGGACTCCACGAGACGCGCGGCTGCTTTCCCGGTCGGAGCCAGCAACTTTACCGTAAAATGCGCCACATTCTGGCGCCGTGCTTGCTCCGCCCAGAGCGCGAGGACCTTCACTACGGTTGCCGTTTTCCCTGTGCCCGGCCCACCCGTGATCACCACGAGCGGGCGCACGGATGCCAGCACCGCTGCCAGGCGTTGGCGATCCAATTCGGGCCCGAGGGCACCGAACAGCCGCTCCACATCAGCGAGCATGAGGCCCGTCGACGCTGGCTCAGAACGAACTCGCTCTTTCAGCAGCTCCGCCAAGCGGCGCTCATGTTCGAAATAGCGACGCAGATAGAGGCGCGAACCCACCAGAACCAGAGGCGTCGCGCCGTCTGCCCCACTCACCAGTCGGGACTGCAGAAGCTCGCTACGCCACGCCTCCGATGTGGGCCAGCGAAAGGTGCTGGCCCACAGATCGAGACTGGCCCAACGCGCATCCATCTGACTTTGACCTTCGGGGTCGATGATGGGAACCCCTGCGAATTCAGCCAAATCCAAACAAACGTGCCCTTCACGAGTCTGCCGGCTCGCCAGCGCTACGCCCAACAGCACCGCTTCAGGAACTCCACCCGCAATCCTGCTCAAGGTCTTCGCAGCGTGCACATCCAGCGCCGAAAAGAAACCACTCGCACCCAGCTGATCCAGCACCCGGCTCACGCCGCACCCGACCTAGCTGGTTCGCTCGAGCCAAACAGCGCGTCCAATGCGGCTACCACTCGCAGCTCTGGGCGGTGAAAGAACACGCCGGATTGGTTACCGGTTCTCGGCGCCATCCCGCGCAGGAAGAGGTATAATACCCCGCCAAAGCTCGTTTCGTAGTTGTAGTTCTTCAGCTTCTGCCGAAGGTACCGGTGCAGTGCCAGCGTGTAGAGATGGTACTGGAGAAAGTAATGGTGCTGAGCCATCGCTTCTTGCAGAGCGGCCGGTGCGTAGTCGCGATAGCTTGGGCCGAGGTAGTTTGACTTGTAGTCAGCGAGGTAAAACAGGCCCTCATGTTCGAACACAAGATCGATGAATCCGCGCAGAAATCCCTGGAGTGGCACGAACTTCAAGCGCCCAAGCTCGCTTGTGTAGTCCTTCGGAAAAATAGTGGGTGCACCACTTTCTGGCGCAAGAGTGCGGGCGAGATCGAGTGGGGTGAGCGACTTTTGCGCGGCCGCCGAATGCACCGGTAGCGTGAATTCGAGTTCGTTCAATCGGCGTGACGCCGCGATACGCGACAAGCTGAGTGTATTCGGAGCATCGAGAAGCGGGGTTTGCAACACCTCCAAAAGCCCCCGCCCCAGCATTGGGTTCAAAGCCGAAACACTCAGCCCCTGCTGCTGCAAGAACGAGCAACCCACTTCCTCAATGCGTTCCGAGGTAGCACGCTGAAAATCCAAATGCTCCAGCACCGAGTGCAACAGCGTTCCCGCCTGGGCACCACGCGGGAACTGCTCAAGCGTGACAGGTACACCCCCACCACCGGAAGTGACGACAACCTGTGGCGATGTCTCCTCATCCCAATCACGACCCAACTCGCGATTGGGCGCCGTTTTTGCCCAGGCTGTTTTCGTCAGCCCAGAAAAGCTAGAACTCCTAAAATGAGAACCCAAGCTGCGCGTCGCTCGGCGCGCGGCCAGCGTGGGTTCCAAGGGATAAAGCGGGGTAAACTCAACCGCCGGCCCGGGAAGAATTTCTGCCACAGAAATATTTCCCTGTGCCGCTTCGCTCAATGCGCGGAGCTCGGCCAGCATTTCAGCGTCCGACTCCACCTTCAGCCGCGCAGCAACCAGCCCGGGCGTGGCTAACAGATCGCCGCGCTGGCAATGCAGAATATACCCAAGAGCCGCAGTGTGGGCGTTGTTAAAGCCTCCCCAAACCACGACCACTCGGTGCTTGGCCCGTGTCAGCGCCACATACAGCAACCTCAGATTCTCGGCAAGCTTCTCACGCTCAGCAAGCTTCAACGCGTCGAGCTTCTCATCTTTGCCACGCACATCCAGCTTCACATGATCGAGCTGGTCTGGCTCATGATAGAGCAGCTGCTGTTCCTCCCTTGGGAAGAGGAGTGAGCCGTCCCAAAGATACGGACAATAAACGATGGGGTATTCGAGCCCCTTGCTCCGGTGCAGCGTGGTGAGTTGAACGGCCAGGGCGTCGCTTTCAAGCCGGATCTGCTGGGATTCTGGCGCAAACCCATCGCGCGCTGCTCGATCGTGGCGCATTTCATCGAACCACTGGAGCACACCCGCCTGTCCGAGATGGCGCGAGCTGGCCTCATGGTGCAAGAGCTCGCCCAGGTGCAGCGTGTTGGTCAAGCGGCGTTCACCGTCCACCAGGCACAGTAGACGCTCGTGTGCTCTGTTCTCGGTGAGCACTTGGCGCAGCATTTGATAAACGCCACGACGTTGCCAAGTTTCGCTGAAGCGATGAAAATCCTCAACCCAGCGTTCCCAACCCTCCTCACTTTGTTCCAAGAGAAACAAGTCATCCGCCGTTTGCCCGAATAAAGTGGTGACCAACGCCGCTCGGAGCGCCTGTTGGCTATTCGGCTCAGCCACCGCACGCAACACAAACGCGAGTTCTCGTGCTTCGGGTGCATCAAACACCGAGGCGTCCCCCTGGAGCACACTCGGAACTCCCAGCCTGCGCAACTCAGCCTGAACGCACAACGCTTGTCGATTGGTACGCGTTAGAACGGCGATATCCCCAGGCACGATCTCCTTCTGACCAATTTTGATTTCGGCGTTGAGCGAAGCCCCAATCTCGCGAGCGATCGCCTGGGGTAGGACCGTTTCCGACCACTGCTTCGTGAAACGCTGCTCCGGCTTAACGCCCCTGGAATTCCACGTCACACGTGGAAAGAACTGAATCTCAAACGGCGCCAAACGCGCCCCCTTTTGTGTCAAACTGTCCACGGCGTCCGGACGGGCCTCCACGTGAACGTAACGGATGTCCTCAAACACGAACGGTGCGGGGACCCCCTCAAACAGAGTATTGACGGCGGATACGAGGCCCGGATCGCTGCGAAAATTGGTGGCCAACGTATAGGTGTTGGGTGCTGCATCGCGTGCAGCCTTGAGGTACGCAAAGATATCCGCTCCGCGAAACGCGTAGATGGCTTGCTTCGGGTCACCGATCAGGAAAAGCGTGCTTTTGGGATCTGAATAGACGGTTCTAAAAATTCCGTACTGTGTCGGATCCGTATCTTGAAATTCATCGATCAGCGCGGCCGGATAGCGTTCCCGAATGGACTGCACCAAGCTCCCCTCCGGGCTAGCGCTGACCGCTTGATGCAGCCTTGTCAGCAGATCATCAAACGACTGGACCCGAGTTCGCTCTTTCTGCTTGGGGAACTCACTCCGCACAAACGTCACCAGTTTCCCGATGAAACCGAAACGCCAATTCTCAAGCGCCAGCTTGGCTGACTGGTGCGCGGTCTCGACAGCTGCCAGAGCTTCAAACGCCGGGTTTTTAGGGATGATTCCGTGCTTGGTCTTCCGCTCCGCCAGTCCAGTCGGTGTTAGGTACGGGATCTTTTCAAACCAGCCCGCAAGCGTTTCGTTGGTTTCACGACTGAGTGTGTCGAGCTGCTCGATCCAACTCGGCATTGAGCTCAGGCGGTAGTAGGTGCCGGACAGTGTCCCTGAACAAAGGATCTCTTGGACTGTTCTGCGCTCCACGGCCCAGACTTCGGCGAAACGTGCGCGTGCCTCAACAAACCCTGCGAGCGGCCTTTCACGCACGTTGTCGATAGATACAACTGGAACAACATCAAGCGTGGGGAAGCTGGTCACGGTGCGAGCTAACTGAGTGAGCTCCATGATCCCCGTATTGGATCGTTTCAGGTGCAGCACCTCACCTTCGCTCGCTGTGAAGAGCTCCCGAGTCCAAAAATCCTGAACCAGCTCCGCAAGCAACGTGCGGGAATCAGCGCTGAGCTCAAGGTCGAAGCGCACCCCACTCTCAAAGGCATACTCGCTCAAGATTCGCTGACAAAAGCCATGGATCGTGAAGATTTGGGCAGCGTCGAGAGTCGCGAGCGCCAACCGCAGTCGATGGCGCGAGTCCTCGGGCGTTTGATCGGCAGCAAGCCTTAACACTTCGGGATCCGGGCACGTGCCACCTAAGCGCAACGCTTCCAACGCATCAAAAGCCGAACGGAGACGCTTACGGATCCGGGCACGCAACTCAAACGTCGCCGCTTGCGTAAAGGTGACGACTAGGATCTGCTCGACCGAAAGCCTCCTTTCGAGCAACAGGCGCAGGTACAGTGTCGTGATGGTGTGGGTCTTTCCCGTGCCCGCACTCGCCTCAATCAGCTGCGTCCCGGTGAGCGGAACCGAAATCGGATCGAGATTTCTCATCAGGTCTCCGTTTCCAGGTATTCAAGCAAGGGGGAGAAAATGCGTTCGGCAAGTTCGACGAAGCTTGGCGCTGCCACGTTCCCGAGCAGCACCACAGCTTCCCCTGAGATGGGTTGCTCGCCCCGGAAGCAACAGAGGACGCTGAGGTCCGTTCCCTCGGGCATGCTTTGACTTGCCTTGTCCGTGCTCTGGCCGCCGAAGGCCTCGCGCGCTGCGTTGAGAGCAAGCTCCATGGAATGCCCGCTTTCCCTATGCTTACGTTCGGCAACGATGAAAGCCTTGGAGGCTTTGGGAAAGAAGCGCAGCGGAAGCCGGTGACCTAGCGTGTAGATCGCGACCAAATCACTCAAGATCGCCCGAGCCCGCTCCTTTTCAACAGGGCGAAACACACGAAGGGTAGGCTCCGTTGTCTTCGAATCTGGCGCGCGCCCGATCAGAACGCTCTGGGCCGGCGCCCCTTCACCTCCTGCACATTGCAGCGCCAAGTGTCGGATCCAGAAGGCAACTTCGCGCTTAGCTGACACGCGCACGAACTGGCGCAGGACCTGCGCACGTGGCCACAACTCGAGAAAGACCCCTTCGAGCTCGCAAGCCGAAAGTGCGAGGCGAAAATGCCGAGGTTCCAGGCGCACGCCCTCAATCCAAGGTAATGCTGCCGTTGCCAACTGTCGGGCCTCGTCTGCTACTCGCTGGTAGACGCAACGGCCGGTGGTGCCAAGCGGCAAGAGCCCTGTCGCTTTCGCTAGTGCCAGCCCTGCCTCAACGGATACACCCGCCAGAATGCGCTCCAAGCTCTCGGCGCCAATTTGGTAGCGCTCGAGCGCTTCCGGATCGATGGGCTCCCGATCCGCCACGAGGTCCGGCTCGTCACGCAGAAACAAACCCAAGCTGTCCTGCAAGTAGACTTTCGCTGGATTCTCGAAAAAACGTACCAACCGCTCCAGCGAAATCACGGGCCGGGATACCTCCGGAAGCAGTGCCCTCTGAAACGCCGGTAGCTCTGCGCGTGGCCCGGACAGGGCTGCCGCCCCACGAGCTTCCACCTCACCGAAGCTGAACAAACGGGTGTCCGTGGGCCGAAAATAACGGGGACTGAAAGCCTGGAGTGGATGCGAAACCACGAACAGCGAACTTGCCGGGGCCTGCTCTTCACCTGGCAGCGGCTGAAGACAGAAACTCTCATTGATAACATCCAAGAGTTCACCGACAACGACCGAAGGTGGGCGCACTTTGTTGTCGTGTGGATCTCGACCCACGTAGGTGATGATCAACGTATCGCGCGCCGCCAACAACGCCTCGAGGAATAAGTAGCGGTCCTCGTCGCCGAGCGAGCGATCACCCAACTGTGGCTTCTGAACCATGCGATCAAAGGCAAGCCTGGGGGTGGTTCGAGGAAACCCACCATCATTCATTCCGAGCAGGGCTACCAAACGAAATGGAATACTGCGCATCGGCAAGAGCGCACAAAACGTCACCCCTCCGCTCATGAAATCGTGATGCGTGCGCTGCTCTTCAAAACTGCGCGCCAGCACCGACTCCATCGTTTTTAGATCAATCGCTTCGTTAAATTTTCCAAATTCGGCGAGTTCCACCAGATTCACGACTGTTTGACGCACAAACTCCAAATCCGCAGCCGACGAACCCGTTGTTCCCAGCATTTGATCTTGGAGGGCGCTCAGGCGTTCCTGCCATTGGCGTGGTGTCTTGGGATTCTGAAAATCGGCAAAAAAACCGAACAGCTTATCGCAAAACGCCGAGAGCTGGCCCAGCACCTCAGCCCCAGCGCCCTCGACGCTGTCGAGCGGCAGCACGCCCTCAAACAGCTGCTGCCTTTGACTCGGCAGCGCCCAACCCAAGAGCAGGCGTTCCAACCCAAAACGCCAAGTGTTCTCGGAGGCGTTCGGCTGAGCCTCCCGCGCGCGATGTTCGGCATCCTCTCCCCAACGAATGCCTGAGCGAAACACCCAATGCTCGATTTGGCTCAGATCGGCGGGCGAAAGTTCGAACCGGGCTTGCACTGAGGGAAGCGCCAAAACATCCAACACCTCGCTCGCCTTCATGCGACCACCGAGCACTCCGACCAGTGCCATCAGCGCCTCTGCCGCAGGGCTGCAAGCGCGCAAGCTGCGATCGGCGATACGATACGGAATGTAGCCCGGCAAGGTTGGATCGACACCAAAGACGGCCTCAATGATCGGGGCATAGGCCTCCACATCGGGCATCATCACGATCACAGCTTGGGGCTCCAGCGTGCCCTCCGACTCGAAGCAAGCTAACAACTGATCGCGCAGCACCTCGACCTCACGGATGGGCCCATGGCACACGTGTACCGAGATGCTCGTATCCCCACGATCGAGTGAAACGGGTGAAGCTTGTTCCGGACCCTGACCGCGCTCGGTGAGGTGCAGAATGTCGCTCTGCAACACCTGAAGCGCACTCCTCGTGCCGGGCTCCACGTAGAGGTCAGAGCTGCCCTCCACGTATTCCACGTGGCTCTCAAGAATCTGCTGAAAATCTCGGCCCAGGCGCCCAAGCGAAGCCAAGAGAGGGTTCTCCAGAGCCAGGTGTTGCGTGCTCCAGGCCGGCTCAACGCGATCGAGCCTGGCTAATTCCTTGGCGGAACGGATCTGACCAAAGTATTCGCGCGATGGACTCAACTGAAATAAATGTACGGGGCAGTGTTTGGAAAGCGCGTTCAGGGTCTCCAAATAGATGGGCGGCAACGAGGAAATACCAAAGACGCTCAGGCGTCCCGGCTGTTCCAACGCGGGCACTCGGGCTTGCCCGATGTTCTCGATGAGCTCAGTGATCCTGGTAGCACCGCCACCGTGCGCGTTACTCAATTCGCGCCAAAGCTCTGCCTGCCAATCGTCCCCCTCGCCGTTCAAAAATGAACGCACCAATTCAGGTCGGTAGACTGCGTACTGATCAAAGATCTGCGCAATCCTATCGGCCAGCTCAAGCCGCCGTGCCAGGGCATTCTCGCCCTCCAAATAGCGCTTCAATTCGGCGAATTTTTCGCGAACGATGAGCGATGGCAAAAGTGCCGCTATCGACCAACCGAGCGCAGGACGACTGAACGCATCCATCTCAGACGCCGGCACCTCGACCGGAGCGTTCTTAGACGGACCAGCCGCGGGGAACAGCTCGTTGAGGTCGGCCATGTACGCTTTGGGAAACGGAAAGCGCGCATTCGCCCAGATGCCCAGCTTTTGAGCACAGAACATTGAGAGCCAGCGCTCCATGCCCTTGCTCTGGACGATGATAGTTTCAGGGTCAAAAGGCGAGCGGAGCGGCTCACTCACGACAGCCAGAAGCGCGTCCGCTAGGACTTCCACCCGATTACTTCGATGCACCAGAATCGGCACCAGCAGGTGTTAGGCTCAGCATGCTCGCGAATCAAGGCTTGCTCTGGCCAGGTAGGACAGGGAATGCCCGCAGCCCTGCTGACACCGGTTCTGCGCGCGCGCAGGTTGCGCATCCCCGATTGCGCCCGAACTTTTCCGTGACCTCTATCTCAAAGTCGAACACAAGGTAGTAAGCATGCTGACTACCTTACAAGAAGCGAAAAGGGGCGACTGCCACGCTTCGCGGCAGCGGGGTGAGCTTGGTGCTCCCTACCCTTGAAGGATTGGGTCGGGAGTTTCTGGATTTGCGCTGAGCCCTGCCAACGCCTCCTCGATCGCCTCGATCACAAGTGGTTTCTGGAGATGAACATTTCCGGCGGAACTCAGAAAATCCTGGCAACGCTTGGTAAAGACGCCCCCAGTGGAAAACACCAAGCGTTTCAGTAGGTGGGGCGCCTGTTTGCTGAGCGCTGCGTGCACCGCCACCCCGTCGACGTTCGGCATCATGAGATCGCACACGATGAGGTCGAGGTCGGGCGTCTGAAGGATGCGCGCCAGCCCCGCTTCGCCACCCACCGCCGTTTCCACGTCATGGTAGCGGCTGAGTGAGCGCTGGTAGGCGCGGAGCAGCTGAACTTCATCATCAATGATCAGCACCTTCTTGCGCAAATGGGGCTGCGGGGAGGGTGAAAGAGATGCCTTGGAATAGCGGGGGATCAAGCCTGTATTGAACGGGATGCGAACCTCAAAGCGTGTGGGCCCACCCGGTTTGCTCTGAACACTGATTTCGCCCAGGTGGTCGCGAACAATATTGGCGCACAGCGCAAGCCCCAGGCCGGTCCCCACCTCACGGCTTTTGGTGGTGAAGAAAGGCTGAAAAATCCTGGCTCGTGTTTCGGCGTCCATGCCGCTGCCCGTGTCTTCAACGCAAATTCGGAGGTAATCGTCCGCGTCCTCCGTGCTCACGCGAATCCTATGCTGCTCGGCACCGCCATCTTCGATGGCCTGAGCCGCGTTGGTCAGCAAGTTGGTGATCACCTGAATCAGTCGACCGCGACTGCCTACGACGTTGCGTGTTGCGAGCAAGGACTCTTCGAGACGCGCTCGATAGCGAATTTGAGTGTGGCAGACTTTGAAGGCAGTTCTGACAATCTCATTGATGTCGAGCAACTCGGCGTCCTCGCGTTCAACGCGTGAAAATGCTCTCAGCTCTTTAACCGTGGCTGCAATGCGTTGCACACCATCGATGCTGTCTACCAACATTTCATGCAGCTCGGAAAATGGCCGCACGCCCCCTTCCAACTCCCCGAGCGCCGCCTGCACCTCGAGATTTCCGGCGTACTTGGCCTTTAGCCGCAGCATTCGGCCCTCAACACGGGCCACCTCCCGGCGCACCTCGGAGAGATATACAGAGACAAACGCGGCCGGGTTATTCACTTCGTGAGCCACCCCAGCGGCCAACTCGCCAATCGCTGCCAGCTTGCTTGAGTGCACGAGCTGCGCCTGTGCTTCACGCAGGGTCTCGTTCGCGAGCGCGAGGTCGCGTTCACGATGCACCTGCTGGCTGACATCCCGAATCACCACCACACACTGGCGGCCGGCCCCTGCGCCGATTGAAGCGACAGTCACGTCAGCAAAGAATTGCAACCCGTCTGGGCGAAGCAATTGAATGCGCGAGCGAGTGGCGTGCCCTGAATCGGCAAGCTCGGTCATGACAGCGTCGGCAACGTCCTCCGAGGCGAAGAGGCCTTTGAATGATTGTTTAAGTTGGAAATTTTCAGAACAGCCAAAGAGCTCACCCCCGGCGCGGTTAACTTCAACGAACGCTCCTGAGTCGTGCTCGAATATGACGATCGCGTCGCTCGAGTGTTCCACGATCGTCCGATAGCGCCCCTCCGGTGCCGCCAGCTCAGGGCTCGCCGATGGTTTGACCACGCGCGAAGTCCTAAGACGCATCTCAGAGTTGGCAGTCCCAGCTCCAAGCGATGAATTGGGTTGTCGAGGACGATTGCGAGACATCATTCCAGGTTTCCGTAAGCTCACGGATCCGTAAGCCTCCAATGATACAGAAATTTAGCCTGTGGTCATCCTGCGCGAAACTTCTGGAAAGGCTGAAGCTGGCGTGTGAGCACACCCACTGAACAGACGCGCTCGTTCGATCAGATCGAGCATGGCTTCGGCAGGACTGGGCAGGCCAATAGGCCTGTCCGTCACAGTCAGAGAGGATGCCCTGATCTTCTAGGCATTCTTAGCCAAACTGAAGTCAGCCAGATTGAACACCATGACCGGGTTGCGATAATCGGCCATGACAGGTCCTACCCCATGAGCCCGATCTTCAGCTGGATTCGACGCTGGCAGTCCACCCTTATCGTTGCGGCATTCCTCGCCGGCGTTCTTTATTTCACGCGCGATCGAGACACGAGAAAGTGCCGAGATCTACCCGTCTGTACCGAACTCGGGAAATGTGGCGGCACGCCGCCTGAATGCAAAGCAGATGTCGACGAGTCCTGTAAAAATGCGCGCGTGTGTAAGAGTGCGGGACAGTGCCGAGCCTCAGCTGGGCGCTGCGTTATTACGGACGATTGGTGCCAAAAACAGAAGAGCTGCAAAGCCTCCGGACAGTGCACGGCGCTCATTGGCCCACCCGATCAATGCATCGCCGCGAACCTAGATTGCCAAACAACGGACGTCTGCAAGAGCGATGGCCTGTGTCTGGCGCGGAACGGCCAATGCGCGGCCACCCAAGAAGGCTGTAAGGCCTCCATCCCCTGTCAGCGTGAAGGCTTGTGCAGCGAGCAAGATGGGAAGTGCTTAGCACTCACTCGCAACGACTGTGAAACCTCCGAGAATTGCTTCAAACAAGCTAAATGCAGCGCAATCGGAGGCATCTGCAAACCCGATGCTAACGATTGTGAGAGCTCCGCGCTCTGCCAAAAATATGGTTTGTGCAAGACGAAGGAAGGCAGCTGTACTGCGGAGACGGATACTGCCTGCCTCGCCTCGGAGGAGTGCAAACAGAATGGTCGCTGTCGGGTGAAGCAGAACACGTGTGGCGCCGTGAAGGATGAAGATTGTGCGGCTTCAGCAAAGTGCAAGGAGGAGGGGCGCTGCGCGGTGCGTTACGGAGTATGTGCTTCGACAGAAAACAACCACTGCAGAAATTCAGATGTGTGTAAAACCCAAGGTCGCTGCGCCGCTGACAACGGGCGCTGCATTGCGACCTTGAATCCGGACTGCCGGAACTCCGATCTGTGCCGCGATGAAGGACGCTGCTTCGCGGATCGAAGTAGCTGCGCCGCACAGCGCGATGAAGACTGTAAGCGTTCGAAAGTGTGCCAAGAGAAAGGCACGTGCACGGCAAAATACAGCCGTTGCGTCGTTGATTTTAACTACGGCAAGGCCGATGCGGGTGCCGCTGTTGTTAAGCCTGTCGCCCCGCCCACAAGACAGAAGTGAGCGCGGCTGAACGCTCCTAGACGCCCCCTGGCCCTTAGGCCTGACTCTCTCGGAGCTCCTGCTCGGTGAACTCAGGTGCCTTGGGGGAAGGCGGGATTCTCGAACCCTTCACACTCCAACGCACGCCGCTATCGGCCAGCTCACTGAAGCGCACGCGAACGCTCACGGGCTCCTTCTCACAAATTACCCCAGCTAGATCAAATAACTCGGCACGGATTAACTCATCCGACTCGCCACACTGCGCAGTGAGAAAAAGCTCACCATCCGGGGCCATCTTACGGGACACCTTTGATACCAGCTCGCTACGCCGGGCAGAATCAGACGGTTCGGAATCTCGGGATGCGGCGACGATGATCACCTGCACACTCTGACCACTCTGAGCCACGCTCTGGACTCGACGCTGCACGCGCATGGAAAACTGACGGTAAGACTCTTCGTCAGCCTGCACCTCAACCAAGGACCCGCCCGTGCCTCGCTGGAGATCCGCGGCAAAGACCGGCCAACCGGCTCCACGCTCCATGATCACCATGCAGACGGTCTTTTCTTTTTGTTGCTCCTCAGAGCTAGCGAACGACATCCCTCTACTCACCTTTTCAAAAACGCTGAACATTTGCATGCCCTTAATAAGCCCGTCAAGAGGGTTCTTTGTTACGATTACGCGGAGCCCGTACGCTCTTCGCGCACCATACGGCTGCGCAATTCCAGGTCTTAAGCCCGAATGTGCGAGAAGAAGTCGCAATCGCATCCTGATCCAGCGGCAAGGGGCGGGCGCAATGGTAAGGGATCGAGATCGCTCCATGTTGTTGGTCAGTGGGCTCACCAAATTTGTTTTGGGTGCCCACCCCCGCTGCCGGTTGCGGCAGCTTGCCCCTCCCCGATGTCTCCCGCGGCGGGAGCCATGGGATGGGCATGGCGAGTCGGCTCCGCGCCGCAGAAGAAGGCGCGGCGATGGAAAAGCCGCGTGCGGCGCGGCAGCTCGGTTTTGGGCTTGGGAAGAAAAAAGGTTGGAAGAGGCGGCAGGGGAGTCCGAGTGCCCAATCCCAGAACCGAGCTCGATATGAGGATTTACGGAAATGATGGGTGTCGGGGAGTAGTTAATCTAAGAAGACTCCAGGAAGGCCCCGCCCAAAAGGAAGACACCCGTTTCGCGTCGACGTTACCGACAAGTTCGGCAGCACGACGGCGCGAGCCTGCTCGTTGCTTGCACGGTCTGACGCACGCAGCCAAACAGGCTGGATTTTTGGGGCGAGGCGTAGCTTTGCCACTTTTCAACGTTTCCTGCGAAAGCTTCCGCCTCGCCCCAAAAAAGTCCAGCGCCGCGCCCGCCTCCACTCCACTAATCGCTCTGCCTTTGCACGGGCGCGGAGCCAAATCACCCTTCCTCCTCGCCCACAAACTCGCGTCAACCTCTATGCCGCCGGATTAGGGCGCCGGGTTCGCGTGCAAAAAATGCTTTCGGCGCAGATATTTAGATGTTGAGAGCGCGACCATCGACGGCGAGGGCGGCTTCTTTGAGCGCTTCAGCGAGCGTTGGGTGGGCGTGGCTCGAACGGGCGAGATCCTCAGCCGATGCGCCGAACTCGATCGCCACCGCAGCTTCTGCGATCAGATCTCCCGCGTGGGGCCCTAGAATGTGGACGCCCAAGATTCGGTCTGTTTGGCTGTCTGCAAGGACCTTGACCCGGCCTTGAGTCGCACCCAATGCTTTGGCACGCGCATTGGCGATGAAGGGGAAGCTTCCCTTACGGTAGTCAACACCGGCAGCTTTCAGCTCCTCCTCGGTCTTGCCAACTGATGCTATCTCGGGGTGCGTGTAGACCACGTTGGGGATCGCATCGTAGTTGATATGGCTGAAGCCTTTTACGATGTGCTCGACGCACGCCACCCCTTCCTCTTCTGCCTTGTGGGCTAGCATCGGACCTGCAATCACGTCGCCGATGGCGTAGACGCCCGGCGTCTTTGTCCGAAACGCCTCATCCACGATGACTCGGCCCTTTGAATCGAGCTCAACCCCCGCTGCTGCTAGATTGAGCCCTTCAGTATTCGGCCGGCGCCCAACCGCGAGAAGAACGCGATCACAACTGAGTGGCGCCTCACCTTCGATCTGCACGCTGCATTCATTACCCTGAGCGCTGGCACCCACCACTTTCGCGCCCAAGCGAAAAACGAGCCCCTGTTTTTCAAAGATCCGTTTGGCTTCGTTGGCGATTTCCGAATCCATGCCGGGCAGGATCCGATCTAAGAACTCTAAGACCGTCACCTGAGCGCCCAGCCGGCTCCAAACAGAGCCCATTTCAAGCCCAATCACCCCGGCACCGATCACCACAAGGTGCTTCGGAACTTCGCTGTACGACAGCGCCTCCGTGCTCGTACCAACCCTATCGCCGTCGAGAACGACGCCCGGAAGCGGTGTGACACTGCTGCCAGTTGCGATCACGACGTGTTTGGCGACAACTTCCAGGCTGCCGCTACTTGCCTGAATGTTCACTCGCGAAGGGCTGAGAAAGCTCGCCCAACCTTCATAGCGAGTCACCTTATTCTTCTTGAGCAGCTGCGCGACGCCCTGGGTAAGGGAGCGCACCACCTCATCCTTTCGCTGGAGCATCCGAGCAAGATCCAAACGAATTCCGCTGATCTCGATCCCAAACTCGGCCGAATGATGCTGAGCTTCATACAGCCGCTGGCTCGCTTCGAGAAGTGCCTTGCTCGGAATACATCCAATGCGCAGACACGTGCCTCCGAGCGCCGCCTCCCCCTCCACACACGCCACATCGAGCCCAAGCTGGGCGGCGCGAATCGCCGCGATATACCCCCCAGGGCCAGCGCCAATTACCAATAGATCGTGCGATTTTGCCATATTAAACTTCGAGCAGCATGCGGGTCGGATTTTCGACGCATTCCTTAATGCGCTTCAGGAACGTCACCGCTTCGCGGCCGTCCACAATGCGATGGTCGTACGTCATCGCGATGTACATCATGGGTCGGATCACGACGGCGCCGTTCACTGCCATCGGCCGATCCATGATCCCATGCAGACCCAGAATGCCACTCTGGGGCGGATTGACGATCGGTGTGGACAATAGGGAGCCGTAGACTCCTCCGTTTGAGATGGTGAACGTGCCGCCCTGCAGCTCCTCCAGCTTGAGCTTGTTGTCTTTGGCCCGTTTCCCGAAATCTGCAATGGTCTGTTCTACCTCGGCGAAGCTCAGACGTTCGGCATTGCGGATCACCGGAACGGCTAAGCCCTTCCCACCGCCCACGGCAACGCCAATGTCGTAGAAGTTCTTGAAGACGAGATCCTCGCCGCGGATCTCAGCATTGACCTGGGGCACCAATTTCAAAGCATCGATCGCAGCTTTCACGAAGAAAGACATGAACCCGAGCTTGATGCCATAACGTTCTTGAAACTGCGGCTGATACTGCTTTCGGAGCTCCATTGCTTGGGACATGTCCACCTCGTTGAAGGTGGTGAGGAGCGCCGCTGTTTGCTGGGATTCGACGAGCCGTTGCGCGATACGCCGCCGAAAGGGGCTCATCGGCACCACCTCTTCGCTGCGTGCTCCGCTACTTTGCGGCAGTTGAGGCTGCGGGGGCGCGGCTGCTGCAACCTCAGCCTTCTGAGCCGCGAAGCGCTGCACGTCCTCCTTCAATAGTCTGCCACCAGGCCCAGATACTGGAACCTGTTCTGCTGTGACGCCCTGCTCATGCAACGCATGCCGTGCCGCTGGCATAACCCGCGCGAAAGCTTGCGGCGGCAGCGACTCACGAATGCTTTCAAGCTCCCGGGAAGCAACGGGCGCCGGAGGCTGAGGGAGGGCCGCAGCGCCTGCCTCGAAGGTGCCCACGATATCCCCAACACTCGCCTTCGTTCCGGAAGGGACGCGGATCTCCTTGAGGATTCCATCTGCGGGTGCTGGCAGCTCAACCGTGACCTTGTCTGTTTCGATCATTACCAGGCTCTCGTCGCGCCGGACAACGTCTCCGACCTTCTTCAGCCACTCACCAACTTGGACCTCAGTGATGGACTCGCCGACGTTTGGAACCTTGAGTTCAATGGCCATCTTCTTAAAACCTTCCTAGATGCTGCACTTTAGACCGCCTCGCTCCGCTCCGCTTAACTTCGAAGAGAAAAGGCCTGCTCAAGTAATGCTTTTTGCTCCATCCGATGGCAATTCGCCGAACCTGTGGCCGGGCTTGCGGAGGATTGGCGGGAAATACAGGAGAAGGGGAACCGCCCCAGCAAGGGTGAAGCGAACCTCGCCCAGAGTGTCCGCCAGGCGCCCATATTTTCTGGCTCCTCTTGAACCCAGAATGCGGGCGTGCCGTCCGCGTACCCTGCGAGTGCTTCAGCGAGCACGTGATCTGCAAGCGGATAGAGCTGCTCGATGCGCACAATCGCCACATCGTTTCGGCCAGCGTCCTCTCGGTGTTTGATAAGATCGTAATACACCTTCCCCGAACAGAGAAGAATCCGCTCGGCGTGCTCGCGTACTAGCTCATCGGGCAGAACACGCTGAAACTTACCGCCCGCACACTCTTCCAGCGTACTCACGACGCGCGGATGCCGAAGTAAGCTCTTGGGGGTGAGCACGATCAAGGGCTTGCGCCAGGGCCGCACCACCTGGCGGCGCAGCAAATGAAAGAGCTGGGCCGGTGTGGTGGGCTGAACAATCTGCATGTTGTCTTCCGAAGCGAGCGTCAAAAATCGCTCTAGACGCGCACTGGAGTGTTCCGGACCTTGGCCCTCAAATCCATGCGGCAGCAACATCGTAATGCCACTCAGCCGTTTCCACTTATCTTCGGCGCTCGAGATAAATTGATCGATGATCACCTGTGCCGCGTTGACGAAATCGCCAAACTGCGCTTCCCAAATCACCAAACCATCCGGCCAATCTAAACTATACCCATACTCGAACCCGAGCACGCCCGCCTCGCTCAAGCAACTGTTGTAGATCTCAAGCGGAGCCTGCGTTGGGCTGATGTGGCAGAGGGGAATGTAGCGCTCACCGTTTTGATAATCATGCAGCACGGCGTGGCGATGGCTGAAGGTGCCCCGGCCAGCGTCTTGACCCGTAAACCGCACGCGAACCCCTGCCGCCACCAAGCTGGCAAACGCCAAAGCCTCGCCTGCGCCCCAATCGAGGGGTTTCGTTTGCTCCGCCATTTCCCGGCGCTGTTCGAGGATGCGAACGATCTTGGGATTGGGATGGAAGCTGGCTGGCAACTCCACTTGGCGGCGCAGATAACTGGCGAGCGTTTCGAGATCGACTCCCGTTTCGGGGTCCTCAACTTTCGCCTCGGGGCCACCGCCGAATCCCTTCCAATACCCGCCGAGCCAATCCTGAATCTTCACGTAATCGTCGCGGCGCGCCTCGCCCAGCTCCACCTCGAGGTGCTCGCGGCGTTGGACCGAAATCGCGTCTGCCTCGTCACGCGTGACACTCCCAAGCTTCAGGAGATTTTCAAGATAACCATCACGCACGCTGCTTCTCTGCCGAATCGCGGCATATAATAGCGGTTGCGTGAAGGTCGGCTCGTCGCCTTCATTGTGACCGTAGCGCCGGTAGCCGTACATATCGATCACCACATCGCGCTGGAAGGTGTCGCGAAAATCCATCGCTAAGAGCACCACCTGGGCCACGGCTTCAGGGTCCTCCCCATTGACATGAAAGATCGGGATCTGAAGCATCTTGGCCACGTCCGTGGCGTAGGTTGTCGAGCGGGCTTCGGAAGGCGGCGTGGTGAAGCCAATTTGGTTGTTGATCACGACGTGTAACGTGCCACCCGTCCCGTACGCGGAAAGCTCGCTCAAATTGAGCGTTTCCTGAACGATTCCTTCACCCGCGAACGCGGCATCTCCGTGAATGAGCAACGCCATCTTGTGGCGCCTGGAGGTATCCTGCGCGCGATCCTGCTTGGCGCGGGTTCGCCCGAGCACGACCGTATTCACGTACTCCAAGTGGCTAGGGTTGAAGCACAAAGAAAGATGCACTTGCTTGCCGTTAGCGCAGGAATAATCGGCACTGTGGCCCAAGTGATACTTCACGTCCCCACTGCCAAAATAGAGCTCGGGATCAAGGTCTTCAAACTCTCGAAAAATCTCGCGCGGGCTCTTGCCCATAATATTCGCGAGCACGTTCAGGCGCCCACGATGCGCCATGCCCAGAACCACTTCGTCCACGCCGAGCTCGGACGCCCGATCCATCGCAAAGGCCAGGAGCGGGATCAGGCTTTCCGAGCCCTCCAGCGAAAAGCTTTTCGCTCCCAGGAATTTTTTTTGGATAAACTCCTCGAAAATCACGGCGTCCGTGAGCTTGGTGAGAATCCTCAATTGTTCAGCACGGGTGAGGTCTAAGCGGTTCTCGGAGCCCTCCATCCGCCGCTGGAGCCAATCCTTCACCGTGAGGTCATCGATGTGCATGAATTGCACACCGATCGAGCGACAATAGGTATTGTGAAGGCGCTCAACGATGGCGCCGAGCGTGGAGACATCGTGTCCGTGGATCGTTCGGCTCGAAAAATTGCGAGAAAGATCCTGCTGCGTCAGCCCATGAAACTCGGGCGAAAGCTCCAGTTGATCCTGGCGCGGCAGGCCTAAAGGATCGACCGCCGCAATCATGTGGCCCCTCACACGAAACGCACGAACCAACGCATCGACACGATCCTGGCGCACCGCCGCATCCGATACTCCCGCCGCGATGTCCTGCCCGTTCTGAGAACCCTGGCCGTTCGTGGCGAGCGCCGGAGGATTGAAGAGGCTTCCCACCAGGATCGACGGCCCGAAACCTGCGTTGCCCCGGGATGGTGGTGCGATGCCATCGAAGTATTGCTTCCAATCGAGTGGCACACTGGCAGGCTCACGCAGGTACTCCGCGTACAGCTCTTCGATGAGCGCGAGGGACTCGCTATTGAGCGAGATTTCGGAGGGTTGCGACATCTGATCCTTTACAGAACGTCCATTGATTTCGAGCTAGAAGGACTATCACGGGGAAGCGGGGCACTGAATGCCTTCGCTTGAAGCACGACGCAAGCACCCGCTTATCCAAGCGCGGGGTCCCCCTTTCGAAACCTACAAAAATGTCACGCTCGAGCGGCGAATTCTCGTGCGCAGCCCGGCGCCTACAGGAGCGCAGATCCTGCGACATCAGCGCGAGCGCCGGCGCCGCTGGGGCGCCTGGTCCGGCTTGACCCGTAGGTAGCCCTCCGACAGAAACACAAACAACTGCTGAGTCAAGACTTCCGTGGTTTCTTCGGTAAGACCCATCCCAACAGCCTGATAGAGGAGCTCCTTCAGAGCGCCCACCGTGAGATACGCGAGCACGCGTGGCTCCCCCTCGCCCACGATTCCCAGGGCCTGACCATCCATC
>ENA-ORBV01002252-ORBV01002252.1-microbial-mat-metagenome-genome-assembly--contig:-NODE-2252-length-41071-cov-5.309216_pt1 | contig 41071 bp, 38 predicted proteins | sample MGYA00237777_ERZ505514 | MGnify/ENA primary metagenome ERZ505514 (study PRJEB26160, sample SAMN06269048) | microbial mat metagenome | isolation source: Oligotrophic lake microbial mat | place... | reverse complement strand
TTTCAAGCAGAAGACGGCATACGAGATTCGCCTTAGTCTCGTGGGCTCGGAGATGTGTATAAGAGACAGGATGGGCCCCATCGGGGTGGCGGCGCACCTGGCGCCCTTCCTGCCCGGCATTCCGGGGGCCGGACAGTCCTCGGCAGCGGATAGCGGTGCGGTTTCGGCCGCTCCCTATGGCTCAGCCTCGATTCTGGTGATTTCCTGGATGTACATCCGGATGATGGGGGGCGCGGGCGTGACCGAGGCGACCAAACGTGCAATTCTCAACGCCAACTACATCGCCCACCGCCTCGATCCCTATTTTCCCGTGCTTTATCGCGGAAGTGGAGGGTGGGTCGCCCATGAGTGCATCATCGATCTGAGAACGTGGAAGAAAGACGGAATCGAAGTCGAGGACGTGGCCAAACGACTGATGGATTATGGTTACCATGCACCGACGATGAGCTGGCCGGTGGCGGGCACCCTGATGATCGAACCCACCGAAAGTGAATCCCAGGCGGAGCTTGACCGCTTCTGCAACACCCTGATCGCCATCCACGGCGAGATCGAGGGGGTCGCGCAAGGCAAGCTGGACCGCGCAAACAATCCCTTGAAGCATGCGCCCCATACCGCCTCGGTGGTCACGGCCGACACCTGGGATCGGCCGTACTCGCGTGAGCTGGCCGCATTTCCCTCGGCGTGGGTCCGGGCGACCAAGTTCTGGCCCAGCGTGGGGCGCATCGACAATGTGTACGGTGACCGAAACCTCGTCTGCTCGTGCGCGGGAATGGAGGCCTATCTCACCTGAATGACGTCTTGAACAACGGGACCCCAAGCAGACCATTGATTTAGCAAAGCAATAACAAGTAAGGCTTGTCGTAGATCAACCGGCCTGCCTTAGCTTTCGTGTGAACCACCACCTCAGTAACGTCTTCAGCGGGCTTATTCTCTTCGCAACGGTCGGCGCGCAAGCGTCCGAGGACATCAAGGGCTTTGCCCCGGTGTCCGTCTCGTCAGCCAACTATCGGACAACCGACCGTGCGGAATTGGTCCGCCAAGTCTCGGAAAAGAACCAGGTCAACCCGGTGCTTTCACAGACGGTGCCGCGCAAGAATCCAGCCTATTTCATTTTTCTTCCCGGAGAGATTTACGAGTCCGATCTGACGTACGAGGAGCTTTGCAAACTCCTCACGCCGGCGCTCGCTTCCAAGGGCTTCATCAATGCAGCCGATGACCAGGGACTGATCCGCGAACCCAACCGAGTGGAACTGATTCTCCGGATTCACTACGGAACCCGCCCCTGGCGCCGTCCGACCGTTCGCACCGAGCAACTCACGTGGCGCGATGGATTGGAGCCGCGGCCGCAAGGTCGTGGTCTGCAGAACCTGGGTGGCGAACGTCTCTGGGACAGCCGGGCCGGTGGCAATGACGACGCGCTGAGCGCCGCCCGGGAAAATCAATCCTCCGGTTCAGCCTGGAGCAAAGGTGGTGGCGGAGGCGGTCCGGGTGCGGGTGCCGACGCAACCCCCTCGGCCAGTGCGGGAGTCCCGGTGGTCAACGCGGGCACCCTTGGACTGACGAGTCTGACCGGCTATGAAATCACGCGTGATTTTCATCTGATCGTGGTGGACGCGTTCGACCATGCCGAAGTCAAGAAGGACGGAAAGACCGCCAAACGGGTCTGGACGACCTTTGTCGCGGCACCGAAGGATCCGAAACAACCCTTCTCCGAAATGGTGTCCGCGCTGATTCGCAATGCCACGCCGTTCTTGGGCGAGACCAGCAGCGGCTTGCAGGTGTACACGGACGCACGGGCCGAGGTGAAGATCGGCGAATCGGTTGTCATTCCCGAGTAAGTCGACTCACCGTCCAATCGACCCCCACGGCGGTCTTAAAAACAAAGCCCGCAGGCACTCAAAGGCCTGCGGGCTTTGTTTTGATGGAATCAAGGCGGGCTCCAGCGGCCCGCCGCGACGATTTTGCTCACTGCGACGACTTCGCCGGCAATTCGATGACTTTGGTCGGGCCGACCTGCACATCTCCTTTAGCGAGCACGTGTTTTTTGAGGAACTCGTCCACGCGCGTGTAGAACGCGATCGCGTTCTCCTCTTTGCGGAAACCGTGACCCTCGCCGGACTCGAGGACGAATTCGAAGTCCTTTTTGTACTTCTCCATCGCCGACTTCATATCGTCGCCGTGCTCGCGGGTGACTCGAGGATCCGTCTGCCCGTAGGCCATGATCAACGGAACACGAATGTTCTGGGCAAAATTTACCGGAGATCGTGCCTCCAATTCAGTCGCGTCTTCGTGAAGGTCGCCTACCCGCGTCTTCATCCAGGCCCTCCGGAATTCGGTGCCGCGAAACTGGGAGGCGCGGAGCTTGAGGTCCGTCACCCCGACGTAGTTAACCCCCGCACAGTACAGTTCGGGAGTATAGGTCAGTCCCGCCATGACGGCATAGCCGCCGTAGCTGGCCCCCAAGATCACCACCCGATTGGGATCCGCCAAACCGGTTTCGACCGCCCATTTGACTGCATCCGAGAGGTCATCCTGCATCGCGCGACCCCATTGCCGGTAGCCCAGACGTTCGAACCAATCACCGTAACCACCCGAACCGCGATAGTTGGGTTGAATCACGGCAAAGCCACGATTCGCCAGCAACTGAACTTCCGAATTGTAACGCCACTCATCACGGGGTCCAAACGGGCCACCATGCGGGTTGATGATCAGGGGAAGCTTCCTGGGTTCACGACCCACGGGCAGTGTCAACATGGCCTCGATCTCCAATCCGTCGCGCGCATGATAACGGATGGCCTTCATCGGTGCGAGTTGTGCGGGATCGAGGTGGGGGCGAGCCACGGCAAGCTCTTCGATTTTTTTCTTCGCTTCGTCGAACAGGTAGTAAACCCCCGGCTCCCGATCGGATCGCGCGAACACCAAGACCAATTTTTCGTCATCGGAAATAGCCTGCTGCTGATTGATCGTTCCTGGCAGAGCCTGATCGAGGATCTTTTGACGCCGGGCCATGGTTTCGTCCCAGTAGTGCTCAACCACTCGATCCGTGGTATACCGCACCCCTCCGATCTTGTTCTCGCCGTCAGACGTGATCAAGCCGGTGACATCATATCGGTCCTCGGGATCAGCGAATACCAACTCGCCCCTTTGGTGCGTGACCGTGTCGTACTTGTAGATTGCATCCGTCTTGCGGCCCTCATTCGAGGCGATGTAAACCGTGCGATTGTCGCCCGCGAACGCGATCGGCCGCCATCGCGGTTGCCCGTCAGCGAAGGTTGCGAGCGTTTTCCAGTCACTGCCTGCCTTGTCACGATAGAGAATCGTGCTCTCGAGCGCCCGGCCCTCGATGGCAAAACGGGCGACAAAATTCCAATCGAGCACCCACGACTGCACGTCTCCCGGATTGGCTGCAATGATGGTGACCTTGCCGGTTTTGACATCGAGCCAGCACGGATCGATCCGATTACTGTGAGTCTGATTGGAGTAGACCAGGACGCGACGCGGATTTTTGGGATCGCTGCGGACGACTTCGGTGAACCCTTTGGTGTCGTCGAACTTCGTGAAGTTCTTGCCATCCCGATCGATCGCGAACGGAAGAAAGTCCTCATCGCCGTCGTCGTCGAGGAGCATGACCAACCGGTCATCGTTGGCCCAGCGATAGTTGGAGATGCTAAAGTCCTTGAAGGCGGTGATCAGATTCTTGGACTTCTTTTCGATGTCCATCACCACCAAATTGAGCCGGCGCTCATGCGGCACCAAAGCCGCGATGTACCGACCATTGGGCGAAAAGCGCAACTGGGCGATTGCCGGATTTCGGAAGAAGTGCTCGACCGGAAGCTCCGGCGCGGGTGCGGCCAAGGCCGGCGAAAGGGTGAGCGCGGCCAACGCAAGCGTAGACAAAACAGACAGCAGGTGAGTCATAAGGATACAAAAACGCCCCGCTCGGCAATGAAGGCTGAGCGGGGCGCAAAGAACAAACGTTGACCGCGACGCGATTAGAACTCGCGCTGGACGCGGATGTAAACGAAGCGACCGAGACCCACCGCACCGTAGGTGCCTTGGTCATAGCTGGTGGTCTCGTAACCGTTGAACGGCGGCTCCTTGTCCAAGACGTTGTTCACGCCAAGGGTGACGGTGGTGTCCCAGAAACCCTTGTACGAAACCGACGTGTTGACCGTGGTGACCGCGTTTTCGCCCCAACCGGCGGCGGTGTAGGCGTCGTTGAAATACGCGCCGATGTAGTTCACGCGCAAGGCTGCACCGTAGTCCTTGTAGGCCCAGGAACTGCCCAGCGTACCATTCCACTTCGGATTGTTGTACAGACCAACATTCTCGAAATCATCCGGCAGCGCGCCCGTGGAGTTCGGGATGCCCGAGTTGGACTTCACGCTCAGCGTCCGGGTGGCGTTGAACGTCGTGCGGAAGTTGCCGAAGCGCGTGTCGCGCAGGTCGTACTTGACCTCGAAGTCCATGCCCTCGTACCACTGCTTCGCGACGTTGAACGGAACGCGGCGGATGAAGAGGATGGGACCGGGATTGCCCTGCGTGGTGTCACGGACAACCGCCCCGGGGAACTGATCTTCACGAGCCAGCAAGGTCGTGTCGGCCGGTGCTGAGATGACGTCCGTGATCTCGAACTGAAAGTAATCGATCGCAACCGACAGGCCCTTGACCGCCTTCACGTCGAAGACGGCGCCGGCATAATAAATGTCGGCCTCTTCGGGCTGCAGGTTCGGATTGCCGCCCGTGACGATGCGCAGCTGGGTGGGAGCGTCCTGGGGACGCTTCGGGTCCTGGCGAACGTTGGGCGAAAAACCGACGGTCGACGCTGTGTAAAGACGACCGAGATCGGGCGCCTTGAAGGATTGCGAGAAGGAAGCGCGGAGAAGAACGTCCACGATCTTGGTGGAGGGCAGCTTGAACTTCGCGCCGATCTTCGGTTTGAAGGTGGTGCCGAAATCGTTGTAGTCCTCATAACGACCCGCAACCTGAACCTCGATCTGACGGGTGATCGGCAGGGTCGCCTCGACATAGGCCGAGAAGGTCTTGCGATCGCCCCGGTAGGGGGTGCCACCACCCGAGCCGACGAACGCGGCGGTGTCCGGATCCTGCACGATCACTTCCTTGCGCATTTCGGTGCCGGCCGCGACGCCGACTTCACCGCCGGGAAGTTCAAAGATATTGCCCGAAACCCCGGCATCGATCATCTCTGCCTTGTTCGCATAGATCGAATTGGAAACCGTGAAGAGGCGGTTGACCACGTCGGGATTGTCCGACGGACCGAAGGGATTCAACGCCGTCTGACGCGTCGTGCCATTCAAAGCGACCTGGAGGTCAGCCGCGCGAATCTGGTTGCGCGACGTCGTCGCGGCATCCGCGCGACCAAGGGAGGCGGTCGCGTCCCATGACCAGTTGTCATCAATCGTTCCACCGACTCCGATCATGTAGGTCGCCGCCGTGCTCTTCGTGTCGAAAAGCCGTTGGGCACCAAAGCTCGTGCGATAGCGGAAGTTCGTCAGATCGACTCCAAACGGATTGTACGGATTGGTCGTCGGAACATTCAGCAACCCTGTCGGGCCAGTACCTGGATTCGCGATGCTCTGGATGACGGAAGGCGTGAAGGCAAAATTCGTCTGGTTGCTACTGTAAATGATTTCGCCGAAGACATAAAGCGAATCATTGATTTCATGACGCAGATTGGTGTAAACACCATAGTAGTCGTAGGGAGGGAAAAGCTGGTACGTTTGTTCAAAATCGTACCGATTCGCGTTGGGGGGGGTATTATTGAGCGAGAACTGCGACTTATTCGGATTGGCCGTCGGCTGGCCACCGTTCACTATATACAAACCCGCGCCCGTGGTGAACCCCGCCGTCGCTGCTTGGGCAGCGGTGAGCGTGACATTGGCCGGATAGTTGAAGGTGCTGTTCTGATTGATGCCCTTGGGCGCGGAGGCCGAGTAGTCGGTGGACTTCGAACGATCGTAGTCCCGAATGAAGTTATCGTTCGCGCTGGAATAACTGCCTACCACAACGATCGAGGTCTTGCCTGTCTGGGCACCGACGAGGATCGAACCTTGACGCGTGAACGTGTCATGACCCAAGGTGTTTCCGGCGAAGATATCCGCCTGAAGGCCGGAGAAATTTTTCTTCAGCTTGATGTCCATCACGCCCGTGACCGCGTCGGAACCGTAGATGGCCGAGGCGCCGTCCTTGAGGTAATCGATCGAGTCGATCGCCGCCAAAGGAATCGAATTGAAGTCGAACACCGATTGGTTGTTCGAATTCGTCAGGGCGTAACCGACGGAACGACGTCCGTTGATCAGAACGAGGAAGCGATTGCTGCCCAATCCACGGGGGTTGACCGTCGCCGCACCGCGGGTGAACGAGGCGGTCTGCACGATCGAGTTGGTCGAACCCGTATTGAACGGGAGGCTCTGCACGAAATCGCCCAAGCTGGTGAAACCACTTTGCGTAATCTCGGCCTTGGTGAACGTCACCACGGGGGCCGGTGTCTCGGTGTCCAAGCGCTTGATGCGTGAGCCGGTGACCTCAAACTTCTCAAGTTTGACGTCGTCGGACTTGTCATCGGTCTTTGGCACCGTCGTGACCGGGATTTGCGCTTGCAGCGCCGATCCTGCGGCCAAAAAGAGCGCAAGGGCCGCGCTAACAAGTCTATGGGAACTGACGTCGACAATTCCGGGAGTCATGCCAAGAGGCAACGAGGCCGGTGCCAACGTCCGCGAACGGAGGTTGTTCATGTATTTCTCTGTTTGGTTGGTTGGTGCGAAGCGCCAAACGACTGTGACAGTCGTCCTCGCTTTGTTTCGGCAACGTAAACAAAGCGTGACGAATTGCGCAATACCGAAGTCGAGTCGTCAACCGAGTCCGACGAATCGCTAGTTTCAAGCGATGGGCATAGTAACCTTCCTAATGCCTCGGGTAGCCCGCCTTGTATACAAAAGCGCCGGACCACGGAGTACCGCCGGCGAATACGCTGACCTTCCTTCCGGCCGGCCCCGCCCAATTCGACCGCCAGGCTGCGCCGGTCCCACCGGACGGCGGGGCAACACTTCACTTGCCGATACCTCAAATCTTAGCAGGATCGTCTTCTCGTGCCGTGAAGGAACTCTCCCTTGTCATCGACCGCCTCCGTGATCCGACGGTCTACCCAGCCGCATTGGCCACGCTCGTGCAGGTCGAAGGTTCGTCCTACCGACGCGCGGGAGCCCGACTCCTGTTAGGTGCGGATGGGCTGCGATCCGGTTCGATCAGCGGGGGCTGCCTGGAGGAAGACCTGCTCGAGCGCGCCAAGCAGGTGATCGCGACGGATCAACCGCAACTCGCGATCTATGACACCACGAGCGAAAACGATCTCGTCTGGGGCGTCGGTCTGGGCTGCCACGGGATCGTGCGTGTCCTGATCGAACCCCTCGGGCGGCGTCCGGATTGGGTCGAGGTCGTCCGCGAAGGCCAGCGCCTACGCCGTGACTCCGTCCTTGAGGTCTCCTTTGAGGACGAGCGGAGAGCAGACTGGGGAACGCGACTCGCGCCCTTGGAATCAGACCCGAAAACGCAGAGCTCCGGGTTCCTTTTCGATTCGATCCCGCCCCCCGTTTTGCTCCTGATTTTTGGTGCCGGGGATGACGCCCAACCCTTGGTCCGCCTGAGCAAGGAGCTCGGCTGGATCGTCCACGTGATCGATCCGCGAAAAACCTTTGCCACGAGCGAGCGCTTTCCGGAGGCAGATCAGGTCACCGCAACACCCATTGCGAGCGCGCTGGCGTCGCTCACGACCGACGCGAGAACCGCGGCCGTGATCATGACCCATCACTATGTGCATGATCTCCCGCTGCTGTCGGGCTTGCTCGGTCGTCCTTTGGTCTATCTGGGCCTGCTGGGGCCGCGCAAGCGCGCCGAGCGTTTACTGGCCGACATCGAAAAGACCGGCCGGCGGGTGTCCGCGGAAGAACACGCCCGGCTGCATGCTCCCGTGGGTCTCGATCTCGGAGGCGATACGCCGGAAAGCGTCGCCCTCGCCATCGTTGCCGAGCTCCAGGCGGCGCTCGCAGGACGCGATGCCCGCCCGCTGCGCGAACGCCAGCGTCCCATCCACCAATGAGCCCATCCACCCCTCTGATGCGGGTGCCGTCCGATCCCGCGACGTTCCACCGTCTGGGTTTGATCCTCCTCGCCGCTGGCAGTTCGTCGCGCATGGGTCAGCCGAAGCAACTGCTCCCTTTCCAAGGCCGGCCCCTGATCGTTCGAGCAGTCGAGGCCTGCCTCGCATCGGAAGCGTGGCCGACGGTCGTGGTCCTCGGCGCCCACGGTGCCGCGGTGCGCCCGCTGCTCAGCCGTCATCCGGTTCTCCTGGCGGACAACCCCGCCTGGGAGGAGGGAATGGCTTCGTCGCTACGCGCTGGATTGACGACGCTGCAGTGCTTCTCACAGGCGATCGACGCGGTTCTGGTGGCGCTCTGCGATCAGCCCGGGTTCGGCGCGGACACCATCGCCGCCCTGATCGCGCGACAACGCGAGACGGGCGCCGGCATCGCCGCCGCGCGTTACCATCAGCGCCTGGGCGCGCCCGCCCTCTTCACCGCGCGCTACTTCGCGGTTCTGGCGGGCTTGAGCGGTGACGAAGGAGCCCGCCACGTGATTTCCGCGGCGGCCCTCGCGGGGGACGTCGCCGAAGTCGATCTGCCAGCGCTCGCGCTCGATCTGGATACACCGGCCGATTACCAGCGCGCGCTCCTGAGCCCGTGATCAACCGGCCGCACCCCGCCCTCGGCGAGGCCGGCGGCGGCCCCCATGTCCGATCCGCTCACGGTATCCGCAATTCCATGCCGATCCGGAGATCGTTCGGCGAGGTCATGATCAGGCGGTTGGCGGCGTAGAGGTCGCGGAACCGGCTGCGATCGCCGTAATAGCGCAGCGCAAGACTTTGCAGGGTATCGCCCTTGACGACCACGTGAATCCGTCCGCCCGGGCCCGGAGAGTCGGTCGGCCGGGTCGGAGGTGCCGGCGTGGGATTGCGCACGACCGGAGGGAGCTGGGCAACCGGACCACGCGGAGTCATGCCCGCTTGAGGCTCCACCGCGGTCAACGGGGAGCCGTCCCGTTCAGACGGATTCTCGCGCGGCTGTTCGGCAACGATCGTCGTGGTCGTGGTCTCACGGTCCGCCCCCGCAAACGGTCTGCCGCCCCCGCTCGGACGGGCGAGTCCCTTCGCAAGCAGAATCGCGAGATCCGCCTTGAGACCCTCATTTTCACGGCGGAGTCGCTCGACCTGTTCATAGGCATCGAAACGTGGGTCAATCGCATTGTTGAGCGGATCGCCGGGAAGCGTGCTGGCAAATTCACGTTTGGCTGCATCGATCCGCTGCCGCACCAGATCCGCCTGTGGGGAGTTGGGCTTGAGCTCGCGAAACTTTCGGTAGTGATAAATCGCCGCAATCGGGTCCTTGATGTGTTGCTGGTAAAGCAGCCCTGCCTCGAGCTGCGACTCGGCACCGTCCTCGCCACGTTTCTCGATGACCTTGAGAAACGCGCTGAGCGCCTCTTGGTTTCTCCCCTGGCGAAGGAGCTCCTTGCCACGGCGGTAGCCGGGGTCATCGCTTTCGGCGGTGACTCCAGCACGGTCCCTCGGCTCACAACCGGCCAGCATCAGGAGGATGCAGGACACGATCAGGAGGAACAGCGGACATCGGGTCGGCATCGCACGGAAAAGTGATTGAGTGATAAAAGAGTGAACGGTTAGGTTCAACTTTTCCGCAACCGACACAAACGAGAAATGGCACTGACTTCCAAAACGGCCCTGGCCCGGGCAAGGGCCTGCATCCGACTTGAGATGGAGGCATTGGCCGAGACGGCGTCTCGTCTGGATGCAGGGTTTGTCGAGGTCATCCACGCGATCGAGCGAACGCTCACGGCGCGGGGCAAAGTAATTTTCTCCGGAGTCGGAAAGTCGGCGCACATCGCCCAGAAGCTCTGCGGTACTTTCAACAGTACTGGCGTGGCCTCATGCTTTCTCGACCCCACGCAAGCGCTGCATGGCGACCTCGGGCTGGTCGATGAGGGCGACTTGGCCATCTTGCTGAGCAACAGCGGCCAATCCGAGGAAATCATCCGGCTCCTACCCTGCCTGAAGCGTTTTGGACTGCACATCGTCGCTTTCACGAGCAATCCCGAGTCCGAGTTGGCCAAGGGGGCCGACCACCGGTTGTTCTACCACGTTCCCCGGGAAGCCTGTCCGCTCGCCCTCGCGCCCACGGCCAGCACGACCGCCGCTTTGGCCCTCGGCGATGCCGTGGCCATGGTCCTGCTCGAGTCCCGAGGGCTGACGCGCGATGATTTTGCAAAATTTCATCCCGCGGGCAATCTTGGCCGCGTTCTCCTGCTACGGGTCCGGGACATCATGCGCACCGGCGCACGCCTGCCGGTTGCGCCCGAGACGGTGTCGATCCAGGAAGCGATCCTCGCCATGACCAAGTCCAAGAGCGGATCCATTGCGCTGGTCCACCCGAAGACCGGAAAACTGACCGGAATTCTCACCGACGGCGATTTTCGTCGCGGGGCGATCAGCGCGGGTCCCTCATTTCTCGGACAACCGGTCGCCCAGTTCATGACGAGAGCGCCCAAAACCATCCAAGATATGGCTCTTGGCGTTGACGCCCTCCGTCTCTTCGAAACGCACAAGATCGACGACCTGATTGTGGTGAATCGTCATGGCAAACCCGTCGGGCTCGTCGATGGTCAGGATCTACCCAAACTCAAAATCGTGTGATCACTCCGCTCCGTCTTGGAATCATCGGCATGGGCGGTTATGCGGGCATGCATCACCAGACGGTGCTGCAGCTGGAAGAGAAGGGCCACGCGCGCCTCGTCTGCACTTGCGATCCCCGCCTGGCCAGTTTCGAGGCCGAACAACAATCCTGGCGGCTCGCGAGCAGGGGTGTGCGCCTTTTCGAGGATCATGCGAGCATGCTCGCCGCCTGCGGTCGCGAGCTCGATGTCCTCGTGGTGCCTACACCGATCCCCCTGCACGCCGAGATGCATCGGGCCGGCGTGGACGCAGGGATCTCGGTTTATCTCGAGAAGCCGCCCACCCTGGATTTCGTCGAGCTGGAAGAAATGATCGCGCACGACCGCTCTGCGCTGAAAGCAACGGTGGTCGGGTTCAACTTCATCATCGAAAAAGCCCGGCTCGCGCTGAAATCGCGCCTGCTTTCCGGAGAGTTCGGATCCTTGCAGGAAATTCAGCTGATCGGACGCTGGCCGCGGCCGACGAGCTATTTTGAGCGCAATGGATGGGCCGGGTGCCTGCTGGGCCCCGATGGACGGATCATCCTCGATTCTTGCCTCGGCAACGCCATGGCGCACTTCGTTCACAACACGCTGTTCTGGGCGGGCAGCAATGGACTGATGTCCTGGGCAACGCCTGAGCGGGTGCGTGCCGAGCTCTACCGGGTACACGCCATTCAGGGAGCTGACACGTTCTTTGTTCGGGCCGACTTGGAGGGAGGCGTGCGGCTGCGCATCGCACTTTCTCACGCGTGCGGCGAATCGAGCGCACCCACCGAAACCGTGATCTGCTCGCAGGCCATCGTGCGCTACTCGGTCGGTCAAGGGGTGACGATCACCTGGAAGGATGGCCGCACGGAACGTATCTCCTTCCTTCCTTTCGACGCCTTGATCGAAAATCACCTCGCGTATTACCGCTACATCCGGGGTGAAACCGACCGGCCCGCAACCACCTTGGCGGACGCCCGCCCCTTCGTCGCGCTCAACGATCTGGCCCATGTCTCGAGCGGCACGATCGAAACCCTCTCCGGGCCGGGCATCCTGTCGCAACGGAACGAGCAGGATCAGAAGGACTATCTGATCATCAACTCCCTGGAGTTCGCCCAAACCCAGTTCATGAACGGGGGAGTTTGGCCGAGTGAACGCGGATGGAAACGATCCGCGCCCGCCCAAGAAGTCGGGCTGGCCGATTTGGCCCGTTTTCACGACGTCATCCGGGCCATGGCGGGCGGCTGAAAACGCCCGGGAAGCAGCGATCGATCCGCGCCTCTGCAGTGCAAATCTTGGCAATCTCTGCCCTCAACCGGCGTTCGTTCCCGGGCTAATAGGCAAGCGCACCCGCTCTGCAATCGTCGCTGGAAAACCCGCGGACGGCTTGTCTATTGTGCGCCAAACCCCAAACCTCCCGTCATGGCTACGCCCGCGTTCACCTATCAGGACCCCTTCCCTCTCGGTGCCGATGACACCCAGTATCGGCTCCTCTCCAAGGAGGGGGTCAGTACCACCACCTTCGAAGGAAAAGAGATTCTCAAAATCGAACCCGAGGTGCTCGCCTTCCTCGCGCATCAAGCCATGCGCGACACGTCGTTCCTGCTCCGACCCAAACACCTCAAGCAAGTGGCCGCGATCCTCGAAGACCCCGAGGCCTCGACCAACGATCGTTACGTCGCCCTGACGCTGTTGAAGAACGCTGAGGTGTCAGCCGAGGGGATCCTGCCATTTTGCCAGGACACCGGGACCGCCACCGTGATGGGCAAGAAAGGCCAGCAAGTGTGGACCGGTGCCAACGATGCCGCGTGGATTTCCCAAGGCATCTACGAGACCTATACCAAGGAAAACCTCCGCTATTCGCAGACCTCCCCGCTCGACATGTGGAACGAGGTCAACACGGGCACCAATTTGCCCGCTCAGATCGATCTTTATGCCACGGAGGGTGCCGCCTACGAGTTCCTCTTCGTCGCCAAAGGCGGCGGCTCGGCCAACAAGACGTTCCTCTTCCAGGAAACCAAGGCGCTGCTGAATCCCAAAAGCCTGGAGAAATTCGTCACCGAAAAACTCTCCTACCTCGGAACCGCCGCCTGTCCGCCCTATCACTTGGTCTTCGTGATTGGCGGCACCAGCGCGGAGGCTTGTCTGAAAACCGTCAAGCTGGCTTCAACCAAGTACTACGATCATCTACCGACTTCCGGCAACGAACTCGGCTGCGCGTTTCGCGATCTTGAGTGGGAAGCGAAGATCCTGAAGATCGCCCAGCAAAGCGGAATCGGTGCCCAGTTCGGCGGCAAATATTTCGCCCTGGATGTGCGCGTGGTTCGGCTGCCCCGGCACGGTGCCAGTTGCCCCGTCGGTCTCGGCGTGTCCTGCTCGGCGGACCGCAATATCAAAGCCAAGATCACCCGGGACGGGATTTTCCTCGAGCAACTCGAAACCAACCCAGGGCAGTACATTCCGGCCGCAGAGCGCACGCTGAAGGACGAAAACGTCGTCCGAATCGATCTCAATCAGCCGATGCCGGCCATTCTCGCCGAGCTGTCCCGACATCCCGTGACGACCCGCGTGCTGCTCAATGGACCGTTGGTCGTGGCTCGAGACATCGCGCACGCCAAACTGAAGGAACGCGTCGATGCCGGCCTTGGACTTCCGGAATATTTCAAGGCGCATCCGGTCTATTACGCGGGTCCCGCAAAGACGCCCAAGGGCTACGCCTCAGGCTCCTTTGGTCCGACCACGGCCGGCCGGATGGACAGTTATGTGGATCTCTTCCAATCCCTCGGTGGTTCCATGGTCATGCTCGCCAAGGGCAATCGCAGCTTGGCAGTGACCGCCTCCTGCAAAAAACATCGCGGATTCTATCTCGGCAGCATCGGAGGTCCGGCGGCCATCCTCGCGAAGGAGAACATTCGCAAGGTGGAGGTGCTGGAGTACCCGGAATTGGGCATGGAGGCCGTGTGGAAGATCGAAGTGGAGGACTTCCCGGCGTTCATTCTCGTCGACGACAAGGGTAACGATTTCTTCGTCAACGGTTGCGGTGCCTGTCTGCCAACGGCCACGAAGTAGCGGCCCGCGCCCGCCTGCGTCCAGCCGCAGCCGCAGGACACACCATCAGCCACTGCCCGCGCCGACCGCATCGGCCCGGGGATGAAGCATCGCCGCCGGGTCGAGCGCGCGATCGAGTGACGCTTCGTCCAGCAGACCTCGTTCGAGCACGACCTGCCGCAGCGTTTTTCCCGTGGACTGCGCCTCCTTGGCGACAAGGGCGGCCGCGTCGTAGCCGATCACCGGATTCAGCGCGGTCACGAGCATCAGCGAACGATCCACCAGCTCGCGGCAATGCGCTCCATCCGCCTCCAAGCCGGAGATGCAGCGGTCGACAAAGACATTCACGCCATTCGTCAGACAGTGGATGGCCTCGTGCAACGCGTACGCGATCAGCGGCAGGGTCACGTTCAACTCAAAGTGGCCGTCACGTCCGCAAATTGTCACCGTGTGCGCGAGACCCTGGACGTAGAGACAGACCTGAACCAACATTTCGCTCATCACCGGATTCACCTTTCCCGGCATGATCGAACTGCCCGGCTGCGTTGCCGGAAGCTTGAGCTCGGCCAGTCCCGCACGCGGGCCGGATCCCATCCAGCGAACGTCATTGGCGATCTTGGTCAGGCTGGCCGTAATCGTCGTCAGAAGACCGGCGACCTCCACGGCGTCGTCCCGACCGCCCTGCGCCTCGAAATGGTTCTCCGCCTCGCGAAAGGAAAGACCGGTTTCTTCGGAGAGAATCCGGCAGACCCGCGCGGGAAAATCCGGGTGGCGATTGATTCCCGTGCCCACGGCGGTGCCGCCGATGGCGAGCTCCGCCAAAGAGTCGACCGCCCGTCGGACGCGGCCGGCGCTCTTTCGCGCCTGCCGCGCGTAACCCGAAAAGGACTGTCCGAGGGTCAGCGGCGTGGCATCCATCAAGTGGGTTCTCCCCACCTTGATGATCGATTGAAAGGCCTCCACCTTGAGATCAAGGGCATCTGCCAGCCGATCCAAAGCCGGCAGCAGCGAGGCGGACAACGCCATCGCCACACTCACATGCAGGGTGGTCGGAATGACGTCGTTGGACGACTGCCCCAGATTGACGTGATCGTTCGGATGAACCGGACGTCTCGAGCCAATGGGAAAGCCGTGGCGCTGGCTGACGAGGTTGGCAATGACCTCGTTGGCATTCATGTTGGTGGAGGTCGCCGAGCCGGTCTGAAAGACATCGACCGGGAAGTGCGACGTCCATTTTCCATCGAACACCTCCCGCGCAGCGTCCTCGATCCACCGGGCATGTTCGGTGGCAAGCAATTTCAGTTCTCCGTTGGCCCGGGCCGACGCCAGCTTGACCAAACCCAAAGCGCGAATGAACGGCTCCGGCATCGGTCGTCCGCTAATCGGAAAATTCAATACGGCCCGTTGCGTGGAAGCGCCGTAGAGCGCGTCGCAGGGAACCGACATTTCTCCCATGGAATCCATTTCAGACCGCGTCGTCATCGGCAGAAACCTACAGCGATGCCCTGGAAAAGCAAAACCCCGCCGGGAAGGCGGGGTCGAATCAGACAAGCGTTTTGAGCGAGACTCAGAAGCTGAGTCTCAAACCGCCCTTGGCCACACCCAGACGGCTGACACTATTGTAAAGTTCGTCCTCGCTCAAACGACTGATCATGCGCTCGCGCACGCGATCAGGGGAGGAAGCCCTCGACGTGCTCTTCAAGGATGCGGGAGCGACCAACGCGGCGAGACGGGCGCGACGCGGTTCGCTGGGCGCTGTCACCTGCGTCAGCGGTTCGACGAGGTCATCGGAACGAATATCCTGACGAAGTGAGCCGAAGCCGTGCGCAGGAGGCGGCATGGATTCAGCGAGCCCCAGCCGCGAGCTCCGAAGCCCGGTGAACTGAACATCGAGATCGGAGGTATGATGGGCCCACCGATCCCCCAGATCTCCGCTCATCTCGTCCAACCAGAGGAGCATTGAATTGGATCCGGATCCGCTTGCCGCTGCCGGCGACGGCACCGTCGACTCCGTATCGGTCAATTTTGGAGGGAGATTGGAGGCTACGATCGCCGTGCCGTCGTACGCTGAGGTCGAACGCGATGCACCCAACGGAAGATCGACCGGATCCGCCTGAACGAACTCGTCGGAAGAAACGCCTTCCTGGCCAGGCACCGCGAGTACGGAGACTGAATTCGATGAACGAAACTGATGGACGCTAACGATCGTCAGGGCGAGAACCGCGGTCGCGCCCAAGGGGACACGCAGACGAGAGATCCCAGACGAGACACGAAGCAGGTCGAGATGCCACCACGGACGACGCTCGACGATGGCGGCCAACTGTTTGGCACGAAGCTGTTGTTCGAATTCCGCCCAAAAGACCGGGTCGGGCCGTTCGGCGCGCTTGAGCCGCAAAACCTCTTCAAGCGTGATTTTTCTATTGTCCAAGCGATCTGACATCATGTGCGCACGTAAGACTGAAGTTCGGACTGTAAGAGCTGTTTGGCGTAGTGTAACCGGGACCGTACCGTGCCGACCGAGCAATCCATGACCTCGGCGATCTCCTCATGACTCAACCCATCGATTTCGAATAAAGTGACAACGGTACGATGCTTGATAGACAGCTTTTGCAGCGCCTCGTTCAATTTTTCCTGAAGCTCCTTAACAAATAATTCACGATCGGCACCCCTCTTATCCGTCAGATGGGAAATGATTTCCCCGGCTTTATCCTCATCGTGGATCTTTTCGAAACTGAAAAACGTGCGCAGCCGATTCTTTCGCAAATGCGAAAGGGTTCCATTCACCGCAATCCGGTAGAGCCAGGTGAAGAACGAAGATTGCCCCTGAAACCGGTGAATCGACTGAAATGCCTTGATAAAGGCATCCTGCGTGAGATCCGCAGCATCCTCCCGATTTGAGGTCATGTTGTACACGACCGCGTACACCCGCTCGCGGTACTTGCGGATCAGATTGTCAAACGCCGACACATCACCACTTTGCACACGTTGGACAATGGTCCAGTCGGAATCCGCCTCCAGCTGACGCTCGGGAGACGCAACCAGCGTCTTCGAGAGGGCTTTGGCGAACATGCTCATCAGAGGGAAAGCATGGCAGTGATCCGGTTCGGAGCAAATGGAAAGTCACCAAGTGAAGATTCCACCCTGCATGACGGCGATCGGTTCACGACTTGGAAACGGTTGAACGACGGAGCCCCTCAACCTGTGCACGAAGGACGTCACCTAGTTGCAGCAAGAGCCCCGTCGGCGTGTAGGCTCCCCAAGGCTCAAGCGCATCCATCCCGATCTGCAATTCAGCAGCAATTGCTTCCACCACGGCTTCAAAAACGCCTCGATCCTCCATTTCTCCTAACCAGACCGCGATTTGAGGGCTGCGTTCACCTTTTATCTCAGCGAGCAACTGTTCGGCCAAACTCGCAGGCAGACGGTCGATCAGGGTGAGAAGCGGCAAGGTCAATTTACCGCTCATCAAGTCGGTGCCGAGGGTTTTGCCGATCTTATCCTCCCTCCCAAAGAAGTCCGCCAGATCGTCGTAAATCTGGTAGGCAATGCCGAGTTGCCGGCCGAAACACGCCGCAGCCTTGACGAAACCTTCCGGCAATTGGGCCAGCTCGCTGCCGAGGGCACACGAAACCCTGAAAAGTTCAGCGGTCTTGAGATCGATGATCCGGCGGTAATCGGCGAGCGAAACCGCTGCGGTTCCCCGCCGAAGCGTCTGGATGATTTCCCCCGCGCAAACCTTGCGGGTCGAATCCGCCACCGCCTGACAGACCGATGTGGTCGGAAACTGGGCCGCCAGGTGCAGGGCGTGCGAGAAAAGCGCATCTCCCAGCAACACCGCAGCCTCCGGTCCATACTCGCGGGAGGCCGTCCGTCGACCTCGCCGAATCTCCGCCTCGTCCATGATGTCATCATGCACGAGGGTGGCAAGGTGTACCAACTCGACCACTGCAGCCACTCTCACCAAGTCGGGAAGCACGCTGCCATCAGCCTGCCAGCCACTGAGAAACACCAACGCCGGTCTGATCCTTTTGCCCGACGTATCGATGCAGTAGTCCGCCATCGTGCGAATCTCCGGCTCAAACGCGGAGATCTGCTCCCGCAAAAAGACGTCGAGTGCGCCCATGTGGGGCTTCAATCGGGCAAAGACGGTGGCGAAGTCAGAAGCCATCGGACGATCCGGTTGAACCGTAGCAGCCATAAATGCAGGCACCGTACTTCAAGTCGGCCAAATGGCTAATCAATTGTCGTTCCCCTAAGCGAGGCATTCAATTTGCCACCCTTCTCCGCTCAACGCCGAAGCTGGGCGCAAACGATTCCCGCCGCCACGGCGGCATTGAGCGATTCGGCCTGTCCAAATCGTCGAATCGTCACCCGGCGGGTCACCCGGACGGACACCTCCGGAGACAGCCCCCGCCCTTCACTGCCAATCACCACCACCACCGGGTTCATGGGGGGTAATTCACTCACCTCAATGCCCTCCAGATCGCACCCAAGAATTGGAACTCCGGGTGACACTCCGTCGAGGACTTCGCTCAACGGTGCGGTGACCACGCGGACCCGACTGAACGAGCCCATACTCGCATTGATGACCTTCTGCGAATAGAGATCCGCGCAATCGGGGGAAAGCACCAACCGGTCGAATCCAAACCAGTCGACGAGCCTCAGAAGCGTGCCGACATTGCCCGCATCCTGAACGCCATCCAGGGCCAGAGTCCTTCCCAGCGAGAACTCCCCAGGCACGACTTGGGAACGAGTCAAACGTCCAACCCCGAAAGCAGGGGACGGCGTCGGATACTGGCTGATCCGCGCCATTTCCTCCTCGCTCACGACGCGGACAGGAGAGGACAGACCCACCAACCGGCATCTCTCCGTGACCAACAACTCCACCCACGGAAAGTGCGCCTCCAGGAGCTCTCCGACCACCTTTTCGCCTTCAACGACAAACAGTCCAAGCGCCTCTCGCCGCTTCTTCTCGCGGAGGGAACGGAGCCGGTTGATCTCAGATCGGGTGAGCGGCATGAAAAGCGGGGGCAGCGGAGAAGTCTGACGATGCCGATGAGCAGCCTCGGAGTGGCGAGGCCAAGGCAACCGAGCCCCTGGCTGGACCCACTGAATCCTCGCCCCGGGACCCGCCGCTCAGACCGGAAAGTGACTAGACTTTGGGCCCGCCCTGAGCGATGTGCCGCGCCCGCAGCCGGAGACCATTCAAACGAATGAATCCGGTGGCGTCGCTCTGGTTGTACCAGCTCTTCACACCCTCCATCGAGGCGATGTGTGGATCATAAAGTGAATATTCCGATTTCCGGCCAACGGTGATGATGTTTCCTTTGTAAAGCTTCAGGCGAACCGTGCCCGAAACAAACTTCTGGCTTTCATCCACCAAGGCCTGAAGAGCCTCGCGTTCCGGGGCGAACCAGAACCCGTAATAAACCAGTTCACCATATTTCGGGATCAGGGAGTCGCGAAGATGCTGAACCTCGCGGTCGAGTGTCAGACTTTCGATCTGGCGATGCGCCTGCATCAGGATGGTGCCGCCGGGGGTCTCGTAGACTCCGCGGGACTTCATGCCGACAAACCGGTTCTCGACCAGATCGACCCGGCCGATACCATGCTTTCCACCAAGCTTGTTGAGCGTCTTGAGCACTCCGGCGGGGGTGAGTTTTCGGCCATTGACCGCCACGCAATCGCCCTTGAGAAACTCGAGTTCGACGTACTCGGCCTTATCGGGCGCATCCTCCGGCGAAACGGAGAGCTTGAACATCTCCCGATTGGCCGGAGCGGTGGGATCAAACCACGGATCCTCGAGGATGCCGGCCTCGTAGGAAATATGCAGAAGATTGCGATCCATCGAATACGGCTTCTTCAGGGAGGCCTCGACGGGGATTTTGTGTTTCTGGCAGTAGGCGATCATCTCCGCGCGTCCCGGGAACTCGTCGCGGAAGGTTTCGATCTTCCAGGGTGCAAGAATCTGCAGGTCTGGAGCCAGGGCCATGTAGGTCAGCTCGAAGCGACACTGATCGTTGCCCTTGCCAGTGGCGCCATGCGCAACCGTGTCGGCGTTCTCCTTTTTCGCGATCTCGATCTGAGCCTTGGCGATCAAAGGCCGCGCGATCGAAGTGCCGAGGTAGTATTGCCCCTCATAAACCGCGTTGGCACGAATCATCGGAAAGATGAAATCGCGCGCAAATTCCTCGACCAAATCGAGGGTGTAGTGCTTTGACGCACCGGTCTTGCGCGCCTTTTGGGGCAGGCCCTTCAACTCCTCCTCCTGGCCGATGTCGGCCGCGAAGGTGATGATTTCCGCATCATAGGTTTCGCGGAGCCACTTGACGATGACCGAGGTGTCGAGACCACCCGAGTACGCGAGGACGATTTTCATGGAGCAACCGTTGTGTGAAACGCCCCCGGCAGGCGCAAAGCAAAACCGCCGGCCCCCTTCAAATGAGGTTCTTCGCTGTTTTCAGTGGATGGCAGGGGCGGCGGCGCCCTCCCATGCGGAGGCGGGACCGGGCGGTCCCGTCGCGGCCTCGGCGAGGCCACCTACATCGGACCTCAGGCGCGCGGGCTTTGGGCGAGGACCGCCATGATCGCCTTCTGCACATGCAGGCGGTTCTCGGCTTGGTCGAAGATGATGCTGCGCGGATTGTCGAGGACTTCCTGGGTCACTTCCTCGCCCGGATGGGCCGGCAGGCAGTGGAGAAAAAAAGCGTCGGGACGAGCCGCGGCGAACAGCGCGGACGTGACCTGGTAAGGAGACATGGTCCGAATCCGCTCCTTGGTCTCTTCCTCCTTGCCCATGCTCACCCAGACATCCGTGTAGACGATGTCGGCGTCGCGCACCGCCTCACGCGGGTCCGTGGTGAACGTATAGCCACCGGCATACCCTTCACGGGCGAGAAAGGCATCAAACTCAACCGTGGGCCGGAAGGCTTCGGGCCCACCCAGCGTCACTTTCATGCCAAAGAGATTCGCTCCCAGCACCCACGAGTAAGCCATGTTACAGGCAGTGTCGCCCAGGAACGCGATTCGGCGACCCTTGAGTGAAGCCAGCAGATCGCCTCCCGTGTCGCGACTCCACCGTTCCGCGGCCGTGAACGCATCCGTGTAAATCTGGCACGGATGGAGAAAATCGGTCAGCGCATTGATCACCGGTACCGACCCGGACGCGGCCAGACGTTCGACGTCGCTGTGATCGAACGTGCGCACGATCAAGCCGTGAACAAAGCGAGAGAGCACCCGGGCGGTGTCCTCAATCGATTCGCCCCGACCCAATTGGATGTCGTTGCGGTTCAGGAACAGAGGGTGGCCACCGAGCTCATGAATTCCCACCTCGAAGGAGACGCGCGTGCGGGTCGATGATTTTGAGAAAATCATCGCCCAAGTCTGTCCTGCCAGGACCGGAGCTGTAGGGCGTCCACGCTGCGCCTTCAGTTCCCGGGCCAGTGTCATGACTTCCGCCACCTCGTGCAGCTTGAAGTCCGTCTCCTTGAGGAAATGCTTCATGATCAAATGAAGCGAGGATTGGTACGGGTAACCGCAGGGTGGAGCGAGTGTAATTTCACAGACCTGCGGCAAAGCCTCTCCACGCACCCATCCGGCTCTCGTCCCGACTTGGACGCAGTCACCCCGTCAGGCACGCGCCGAGAGCACGGAGCGGAAAAATTCCACGCTTTGATCGAGCTCAGCAACGGTGGCGGTCAGAGGGGGGAGCAGACGAACCACGTTTCCGCCCGCCGAGGGAACCAAGAGTCCGGCCTCGCGCAGTGCGGCGATATAGGGTGAGGGATCACCCGACATTTGGATACCGACCATGAAGCCCAAACCGCGCAACCCGAGCACTTGGGAGGGGAAGTCGACCGCCAGCTTCTTCAGGTCCGCGTGCCACCGAACGCTGTTCAACCGGACGCTCTCCATCAGGCGCTCCCGTTCGAGCACATCCAACACCGCGAGCGCCGCCGCGCAGGCCAGCGGCGTGCCGCCAAAGGTCGTGCCGTGGGAACCGGGCTGGAAAAGATCCCCCGCTCGTTCGCCCACCCACATGGCTCCGATCGGGAAACCACCCCCCAAACCCTTGGCCATGCCAATGGCGTCCGGACGGACCCCGGCGTGATCGAACGCATAGAAAGCTCCAGTGCGCCCAATGCCGCACTGAACTTCGTCCAGCATCAGAAGCAGATTGTGGCGATCGCACAACTGGCGCAGGCCGTGCAGGAACTCCGTCGTGCATGCATGGACGCCGCCCTCTCCTTGAATGGTTTCGACAAAGATCGCCGCCGACTGCTCATCGATCAAGGCCTCGAAACTGGCGAGATCGTTCAAATCCGCAAAAACAAACCCGGGCGTCATCGGACGAAACCCTTTCTGAATCTTTTCCTGAGGCGTCGCGCTCATGCCGCCAAAGGTGCGCCCATGGAAAGCCTGCTTGGCACAGATCACTTTGTAGCACTTGCCCTCTTCGCCGCCTGCCTTGCGCATTCCGTGCAGCCGTGCGAGCTTCAGCAGAGCCTCGTTGGCCTCGGCCCCGCTGTTGCAAAAGAAAACCCGCCCCGGTCCGGCGTAGCCCACCAGGCGTCGCGCCAACTCGCCTTGGTTGCTATTTCGGAACAGGTTGCTCGTGTGGATCAGCTCTCCCGCCTGACGCTGGATCGCGGCCACCCAATGGGGATGACAATGACCCAGCGCGTTCACTGCGATGCCCGAAGTGAAGTCGAGGAACTGCCGCCCTTGGTCGTCCCAAACCAGCGACCCGCGTCCACGCACGAGCGTCAGCGCAGCGCGCGCATAGTTCTTCAGAACGTGCGCGTCATAAAGATCGGCGGTGTGGGTGCGAACAATGGAAGGCTGCATGAAAGTTCCAATTTACCCGTGCACGATTTCCGTGCCGATTCCCGTGTCGGTGAAGATTTCCAGGAGAAGCGAATGCGGCAGGCGACCATCGATGAAATGCACCCGCTGCACCCCTTCCTGCAATGCCCGGATCGCACTCGCCACCTTGGGCCGCATTCCTTTGTCGATCACTCCTTTTTGCTTCAACGCCTCCACTTGGGTGATCTTCAGCGTCGAGATGAGCGAATCCGGGTCAGGCGGAGCTGAAAGCAGTCCCGGCACATCGCTCATGTACACGAGACGACGCGCGTGCAACGCACTCGCGACACGGCCGGCCACGAGGTCCGCGTTCACATTGTAGGGTTTGCCATCGTACCCTTCGGCCACCGGGGAAATCACCGGAATAAACCCTTCAGCGATCTCCTTCTTGATCAACTTCACCTTCACCTCGGTCACTTCGCCGACATACCCGAGGTCGACCGCATTGCCGTCATCATCCTGGGTCAGCTTCTGGCAAACGAGGACCGTATCACCCGCCAAGCCCTTCGGCCTGCCCTTCGCCGAGGCGATCGCCTCGCACACGTCCTTGTTCACGACCTCATCCAAGGTCCGTTTGACGATTGCGACCGTCGCCTCATCCGTCACCCGGAGGCCGTTGATGAACTTCGCCACCAAGCCGGAGCCCTCCATGGCCTTGGTGATGGCTTTGCCGCCGCCATGGACGACAACCACACTGATGCCACACGCAGCGAGGAAGGCGATGTCGTACGCCACTCGCGAGCGAGTCACCGGATCGGGATCATCCATGAAGCTGCCGCCATATTTGACGACAAAGGTGGATCCTCGAAAATCCTGGATATAGGGCAGGGCTTCGAGCAGCACCTTGGCCTTGGCGGTTATTTCAGAGACATTCATGAGTTGGCACCTCCGCCAGGCCCTGATCGCCGTCCATCAAACCACCCCCCCGGGGGGAAACCGAAAAAAGTGAGAGGATGATGAAGAGCACGGGTCAACGGATTAAGGTACGCATAAGCGCCCTGACCCGCGTCTTTCCATAAAATTGTGCATTCGGGTCCAAAGAATCTTGAACGGCGCGGATTCGCCCGCGCGACGAATGAAACCATCTCGGTCACGCCATTCGGCCAGAAAATCGGCTTCACACGCTGCCTTCACCCGCACAGGTGTTGGGCGTGCCCAGCACTCAACTCACCTTTTCGAATCGCGATTCTCACCGTGCATGGCTCGGCACGCAGGCTCTGCTCCCCGCCGGTTTCCGTGTCGGCACGACTCGTTTTGAGTTCATTCCGCGAGAAGCCCCCAAGCCGGCCCGGATGACGCTGACCCTCCTGTCGCTGGATGTCCCCACGCCTGACTTTGCGGCCGTCTTCACCCGCAACGCCTTTCCCGGAGCGCCGATTCTGGTGGGTCGGACCCGGCTCGGCGAGCCGACCATCGGCGCCGTCATCATCAACAACAAGATCTCCAATGTCTGCGCACCCGAGGGGGTCGCGTCCGCCGAGCGCATCGCGGGGGAAACCGCCCGCCTTCTGGGCATCGCTCCGACCGCGGTGCTTCCCTGTTCCACAGGCGTGATCGGATGGACCCTGCCCGTCGAATCGATGATGGCCGCCCTGCCCGAGGCGGTCGCGGCGCTCAGGGGCGGATCGGCGCTCCCGATGGCGGAGGGAATTGTCACCACCGATCTTTACCCGAAGGTTCGTCGGGCCGCCGTGGGTCGCGGCAGCATCGTCGGCATCGCGAAAGGTGCGGGCATGGTCGAACCCAACCTCGCGACGATGTTGGTCTACCTGCTCACCGATCTTGCCATCCCGAGGGAAGAACTCCGCTCGATGCTTCAGCGCGCCGTTGCCGCCAGCTTCAATACCATCAGTGTCGACAGCGACACCAGCACCTCGGACACGGTCGTCCTGTTGTCCTCAGGGCTTGTGCCGTGCGACGATCGGGCCGCGTTTGCCGCAGCCCTGACCACGGTCTGCCGCGACTTGGCCGAGGATGTCGTTCGCAACGGCGAAGGCGTGCGCCACGTCATTCGAGTCAGGCTTACCGGGGCCCCTTCGAGCGAACTCGCGCACGGTCTGGGCAAGGCGATCGTGAATGCGCCGCTTTTCAAATGTGCGGTGGCGGGCAATGACCCGAACGTGGGCCGGCTCGTCCAGGCCGTGGGCAAATACATCGGCGCGAATCCGCCGCCGATCGACCTTTCCCGACTGCGGGCGCGACTCGGTGGCATCGAGATTTTTTCCGAAGGCGTGTTCCGGCTCGATCCGACGAAGGAGGCCGCCTTGGTCGCGCACCTGCGCGGCGCCGAACTTTACGCCAGCGCGCCGCCACGCGACGGGGTGTTCACCGCGCCGATCGACTATCCGCCGCACGAACGCTGCGTGGAGATCGAACTCGATTTGGGCTGCGGTGAACACGGGGCAACGATCCTCGGTGGAGATCTGACCCACGAATACATCAGCGAAAACGCCGACTATCGCAGCTGAGCGCGGTCCGGAACGCGCCCGCGCCCTGAAACCTGCCGGCTAAACCAGCCCGGCAGTTTCCGGAAAGCCGCACCACAGGTTCATGATCTGCACCGCTTGGCCGCTGGCGCCCTTGAAGAGATTGTCCTCGGCCGAGGTGATGATCACATTCCGGGTGCGAGGATCGAGCACGGCGGACATGTCGACGCGGTTGGTTCCAACAACGTGGGCGGTATCCGGGGTTTCGCCCGAGGGAAGGATCTGAACGAAAGGGGACGCGCCATAGGCGGCTCGCCACGAATCATAAACGGCTTCCACCGTGGTTTCAGCGGCGGCGGGCACGGTGAGGGTCGTGGCGATACCGCGGCGCATCGGAACCATATGGGGATTAAACTGAATCATCGTCGGTGCACCGGTGTGGAGGGCGAGTTGCTCCTCGATTTCGGCCAGATGGCGATGTTTGACCAAGCCGTAGGCCTTGGCGCTCTCCGCCCGTTCGACGTAGAGGTAAGCCTCCTCGGCCTTGCGTCCGGCTCCACTGACGCCGCTCAACGAATTGGCCACGATGTGCTCCCGCAAAACCACCCCATCGCGGAGCAGCGGCACCAAAGGAACGAGGATGCTCGTGGGATAACAACCCGGTGCCGCCACCAACCGCACCTCCGTTTTCCAACCCGGTGAAGTCAGCTCAGGCAGGACGAACCGCGCCTGAGGCAGGAGTTCCGGCGCATGATGCTTTCCGTAGTAGCGCTCGTAGGTGGCGAGATCGGCGATGCGAAAATCCGCGCTCAAATCGATCACCCGCTTGCCGGCCGGAACCAGAACCTTCGCAAAATCAGCCGCAGCACCATGGGGCAGCGCGAGGAAAATGAGATCGAGATCACTGGCGGCCAATCGGACTGCATCCGAATCGCTCATGATCAAGCCTTGGTCTGAACCTCGCAAAGCCGGGATGACTTGAGCGAGCGGTTTGCCGGCATGCGCACGCGAAGTCACCACGGTCAGCCGCACCTGCGGATGGCGCAGCAAGAGCGACACCAGCAATTCCCCTGAATAACCCGAAGCGCCAACAATACCGACGTTCATCATCCAAAGTTACGCGGGAGTCGGCGCGAAACTCAAGACCAGCTCGTCGGGAGAAACGGGGGCGTACGTTCCACCCGAGCACAAAAAAACCGCCTTCGGGAAGAAGACGGTTTTGAAAAAACGGACGAGGAAACTCAGCGCTTGGAGAACTGGAAGCGCTTGCGGGCACCGGGCTGACCGGGCTTCTTACGCTCTTTCTCACGGGGATCACGGGTGATGTGACCCGCTTTCTTCAACGCTGAACGAAGCTCGGGATTCATCTTCTGCAGCGCGCGAGCGATGCCATGGGCAGTTGCTCCCGCCTGGCCCGAGACGCCGCCGCCTGCGAGATTCACGGTCACATCAACCTTCTCGCGAAGCTCGACGGTCAGCAACGGAGCATAGGCTTGTTTGGCGAAATTCTCGTGAGAGAAATAGTTGTCGAAGTCGCGGCCATTGGCGATCAGTTTGCCAGAACCTTCGACGAGACGCACGCGAGCGGTCGCAGTCTTGCGACGGCCGGTGGCAGAGAACACATTGGTTACGGTGGCGCTCATAGTCAGGATCAAACGGAAATCTTGGTGGGACTCTGCGCTTCGTGCGTATGAGCCGTACCGGCGAACACGCGAAGCTTGGTGAGCATCTTCGCCGCGATCCGGTTCTTGGGGAGCATCCCCTTGACCGCATGCTCAATGATGAACTCGGGATTGCGCGCACGCTGCTGCGGCATCGACCGGAAGCTTTCGCCGCCGACGAATCCAGAGAAGAACATGTAGCTGTTCTGGTCTTCCTTCTTTCCAGTAAGGACGACCTTCTCGGCGTTGATGATCACAACGTAGTCGCCGGTATCAACGGAAGGAGTGTAGGAAGGCTTCGTACGACCGCGGATGATGTTCGCGACCTTCACGGCGAGACGGCCAAGCACAACCCCTTCGGCATCGATGAGATACCATTTGGCTTGAGGGAGAGTCTCGTTTTTGGCGAGGAACGTTTTCATGAGAAAAGAGGTCAAGAGGATGGGTTGTCCGCGGGAGTGTCAACTGCTTTTGCGAACGGAATAAAAAACCCGCCGCCGCGAGCGCGGGGCGGGTTCAATTTATTCCTAATTAATTGCCAAACGGAGGCTCGATTAGAAGCCCACGGTCAAACCAGCCGTGAACCAGAGGTGGTTGTCATCAGCTCCGTCGAGATCGTTCGAAGCATACTGGGCTCCGATCGCAAACGTGGCCCTCTCAGTCAGCTTGTAGGGCAGATTCACGCCGACCCCGTAATACATGTAGTCGTCGCCCACATCGGGGGAAACGTTACCCAGCGTCACGGAGAAATCGAGCGAGGTACCGGCCGTTTCCAAGGGAATGCTGTAGCCCACGGAACCCTGCAGCGTGAACGCCTTCAGATCGAAGTCATAATAGGCATAGATCCCAGGCGTGAAACCCGCAACCGTACCCGTCAAACCGACGTAGCCTTCAAAGGTCTTTTCTTCGAAGCTGGAGGTATCGGCCTCAGGATAATAGTAAAGGGTGGCACCGACATCGAGTTTCCACGTGTCGTTCATCGGGATGCCGTAACCGGCGTAGAAATCGAACTCGTTATCCGAGTTGTTGGTCACCGGTTGATTGCTCCAAACACCTGCATAAAAATTGCCCGTGGCGATTTCAATGGAGGGCTGGATGGAGTCCTTGGCGTACTCGATGCCGCGAAAGACATATTTGCTGGCGTACGGGAAGTCGACCGTCACGGAGTAGGAGAGTTTGCTCTCCTGAGCGTTCAGGCCGAGACTTCCAGCGAGGAAGGCGAGGATGAGGGCAGTCTTTTTCATGTAGTTGTTGTTGTGTAGTTTGTCAGTTCGATGTCGGTCAAGACACCGAGCTATCACCAGACAACATGCACTTGTAAAACTCAAGGTTTAACTCATGCGTGTAGCCGTGGCAACCTGCTCGGAGACCATGGAAGCCTGTCAATGTTCCGCTAGCAGAACACGGGCCAGACTGTCGCATCTATGAAAATAATTAAGATCATCGCCGCCGCCGCAGGAACCTCTGCCGTCGCTCTGGGTGCGTTCGGGGCGCACGCGCTCCGTCCTTTGCTCACGGAGCGGGGCTCCCTCGATACGTGGCAAACCGCTTCAATTTATCATCTGCTCCACGCAGTCGCGATCCTCGCAGCGGCCGTGGCCATCGGCGATCAGGCCGCTCCGCTCCGCGCGCGCGGCTGGAAGCGCGCCGCCTACTGCTGGGCCGCGGGCATCACGCTCTTTTCCGGCTCGCTCTATGTGCTCGCTTTGGGAGGACCGCGCTGGCTCGGGCCGATCACCCCGCTGGGCGGAGTGCTCCTGATCGCCGGGTGGTTTCTTGTCGCCTTCACCTCACGGCGAAACGCAGACTGAAAAATGCGTCTGCCCGAATCTCTTCGTACTGCCCTCGCGGCAGTGCGCCCAGTCGGGATGCCGAGGCTGGTGGGCGGATGCGTTCGGGACTGGTTGCTGGGTCTTGAGCCCAAAGACTTCGATATCGAGGTCAGCGGCACTGACTTTCAGACGCTGCAGGACGCGTTGGCCCCCTTGGGAGCAACCGATGTCGTTGGTCGCAGCTTCGGGGTGATCAAATTGCGGACGAGCGACGGTCGGGACTACGACTTCAGCCTTCCCCGGCGGGAGTCCAAAACCGGGGCCGGCCATCGCGGTTTTCAGGTCGCCCCCGATCCGACCCTGAGCGCAGCCGATGCCGCCGCCCGGCGCGACTTTACCGTGAACGCGATCGCTTGGGATCCTTTCACGGATGAACTGATCGACCCGCTCAACGGTCAAGCCGACCTCAAGGCGCGGATCTTGCGTCACGCCAGCTCCGCGTTTGTCGAGGATCCCTTGCGAGTCCTTCGGGCGATGCAACTGGCCGCACGATTCGATCTCACCCTCGACCCCGAGACCGCACTGCTCTGCCACTCCATCGCTTCAGCCTACGGCGAACTCCCGATTGAACGGGTCTGGGGCGAGTGGGACAAATGGGCCACCCAATCGACCAAACCTTCACGCGGCCTCACCGTCTTGGAGCAAACCGGCTGGCTGGTGCATTTTCCGGAGCTCGCGGCGCTTCGCGGCTGTCCCCAGGAACCGGAATGGCATCCGGAAGGGGATGTCTTGAACCACACCCAACACTGTTGCGATGCCTTGGTCAAACTTCGGCCATGGCAGACCGCTGGCCCGGACCGCAGGCGGATCCTGCTCCTTGCCGTGCTCACTCACGACTTTGGCAAACCGTCAACCACCGTCCGCTCAACTCGCCGCGATGTCCTTCGTTGGACCAGCGCTGGCCACGAGGCTGCCGGAGGCCCATTCGTGGACTCGTTTTTGGTTCGCATCGGAGCGCCTCTGGAATTGGTTGAGTACGTCCGGCCGCTGGTCATCGATCACCTCGTCCATCATCATGGACACAAAAGCGAATTCGGTGACACCCAAGTTCGCCGTCTGGCCCGGCGCCTGGCACCCGCGACGATCGACGACCTGGCACTGATCATGACGGCGGACTCCTTGGGGCGCCCTCCCCTTTCCTCACCGGAAACCTTCAACCTGATCGAAAAACTCCGCGCCAAATCCCGACTGCTCGACCTCGCTGCGAAAGCTCCCCAGCCGATCCTTCTGGGCCGACACTTGATTTCTCTGGGAGAAAAGCCCGGGGCCCATTTCAAGCCCATCCTCGACGAGGCGTTTGAAGCCCAGCTGGACGGTGTCTTCAGGAACGAGTCCGGCGCACTTGACTGGGCAAAAAACCGATTGCGGCGATCGGTGAGCGGAAGTTAGCTTGCTCCGCCCTGCTGAGCCAAGGTCCAAACCCTCCTCCACCTCACCTCCATGACAACACAACTTGAACAGCTCAAACAATTTACCAAGGTCGTAGCCGATACGGGTGACTTCGCGTCGATGAAACAATTTACGCCTCAGGATGCGACGACCAATCCATCGTTGATCCTCAAGGCGGCCGGAATGGCGGATTACGGATACCTCGTCGACCAATCGCTGAAAGATGCCGGCAGCACCGCGCCGATGGGCCAGGTCATCGATCGACTTCTGGTGCTCTTCGGTCTGGAAATCCTCAAAATTGTGCCAGGACGGGTCTCCACGGAGGTCGACGCACGGCTCTCGTTCGATCGCGCGGGGACCATCGCGAAGGCCCACGAAATCATTGCGCTCTATGCGGCGGGCGGCATTCCGCGCGAACGAATCCTCATCAAAATCGCCTCGACCTGGGAAGGGATCAAGGCCGCCGAAGTCCTCGAGCGCGAGGGCATCCACTGCAACCTGACCCTGCTGTTTTCGTTCGCCCAAGCGGTGGCCTGCGCGGAAGCGGGCATCCAGCTGATTTCACCCTTTGTGGGGCGCATCCTCGATTGGCACAAAAAGAACACGGGCAGAGATTTTGCACCAGCAGAGGATCCGGGCGTGCGATCCGTCGCCGCGATCTACAGCTACTACAAGAAGTACGGCCATCGCACGGAGGTGATGGGCGCGTCCTTCCGCAACAAGGGCGAGATCCTCGAGTTAGCCGGTTGCGACTTGCTGACCATTGCCCCGCCATTGCTCGGCGAGCTGGCGGCGAGCACAGATCCGATCGTGCGCAAGCTGTCACCCGCCTCGGCCGCCATGGACACTCAACCGAAAGTCACGTTCGACGAAAAGGCCTTCCGCTTCGCCCTGAATGAGGATGCGATGGCGACGGAGAAAACCGCCGAGGGCATCCGTCTCTTCTCGTCGGATATCGTCAAGCTGGAGCAGTTCCTCGAGAAGAAACGCGGGGTCTGACGGCCTCTGGACATTGGACTCAGCGAGGCCGCAGGGTTTGGCGTAGCGCTGATCCCCGGTCTCGACGGGGCCAGCGAGACCGAATTCGGGGCCCGGCCGCGGGCCAATCAAAGGGACATCTGCCCGCGCGTCAGCGCGAAGCCCACTGAGCCGACCGACAGCTCGCCGTCGCGCGTGATCTTGGCTCGCAAACCGCCCCGGCCCTTCAGCCATTCCTCCGCGCCCGGGGCAACCGCTTGGTTCATCCAATGGCAGGGCGAAGCTTCGGCGCAGCCTTCAAACTCGGCTTCACCCAACGAAAACCGCGCGCCGATCAACGACTTCAAATCCATGCCTTCGACGACGGCATTGCGACGGAACGCCCCGGCACTCAATCCGGAGACCGCAAACACCTGCTTGAGCTCCGCATAAACCTGGAAATCGAAAAACGTGATCTGCCCGCGATAGTCGCTCTTGTAATCAAAAAAGCGGTCGCCTTCGACTCCGCGCCCCGAACGGCACCGGATGCGATCGACCTCCTGCGTCGGGTGCTCACCCGCGGGTTGACCATGATGTCCAAAGAAATTGTGGCCGGGAGAAACAAAAAGATGACGGACGAAGACCTCCATGAGTGCGATCGATCCAAGGATTTCAGACACCGCCCTCGAAAACGCAACTGCGGAGCGGCCCCATGCATTTTGCTTTTCTCCCCACGGCATCAGGGTTCGACTGCGAGGATGCGCCTCATCCGCCATCTTTCCCCCAAAGGCCCTGCCTACGCCGCCCTCCAATCCGATGGCACCGCCCGCTCGATCCTGGGTGATCCTCTTTCCGGACCCATCACGCTCGGCCCGGAAACCCTCCGGCCGGGCAAACGGCTGGCCCCGGTCACTCCCCCCACCATCATCGGGATCGGCCTGAACTACCGCAAACACGCCGAAGAGGGAGGCAAGGGCGTTCCCGCCCGTCCGATGTGGTTTATGAAACCGCCCACGGCCGTGCAGAATCCGGGCGATCCCATCGTGCTGCCGACCTTCTGCGCCAGCAGCAAGGTTGACTACGAAGGCGAACTCGCCGTGGTCATCGGCCGCACCGCCAAAAACGTATCCAAGGAAGCCGCCTTGGACTATGTGCTCGGTTACACGATCGCCAACGACGTCTCCGCCCGCGACTGGCAGTTCGAACTTGGGGGCGGCCAGTTCTGCCATGGGAAGGGCTTCGACACCTTCTGCCCGCTCGGTCCGGTCCTGGTGACCACCGACGAACTGCGCAATCCCAACGCACTGAGGCTCGTCACCCGCATCAATGGCGAAGTTCGCCAGGATTGGACCACGCAGGACATGGTCTTCGACGTCGCGACCGTGGTGAGTTTTCTCAGCGGCAGCCGCACGCTCCTCCCCGGCACCGTGATCCTTACCGGCACCCCCCACGGCGTCGGCTACGCCCGAAAGCCGCCGCTCTGGCTCGCTCCTGGCGATCTCGCCGAGATTGAGATCGAGCAGATTGGCACGCTGAGCAACCCGGTGGTCGCCGAATCGGCCTGAAGTCGGCACCCGCTTCAAACCCATCCACCAAACCACCCCGCTCTCCGCATGGTCCTCAAATTGTTTTACCGCCTGGCACTGATCACGCTCCTGACCAACGCATCGGCGATCGCCGCGGCGTCGACGAAACTCGAGCGCACCGGCACAACTCCCCCGCGCTCGGTCGTTTTTATTCTCAGCGACGACCATCGTTATGACGCGATGGGGTTCATGGGACACCCCTTTCTCAGGACACCCCACCTCGACTCCATCGCGGCGAACGGCGTGCACCTCAAGAACGCCTGCGTGACGACCGCACTCTGCTCCCCCAGCCGCGCCTCCATCCTCACCGGCCTCTACACCCACAATCACCGGGTGATCGACAACAACCGTCCAATCCAGCCGGGCACGCAGTTCTTTCCTGAATACCTGCAATCCGCGGGTTACCAGACCGCCTTCATCGGCAAGTGGCACATGGGCGGGGAATCGGATGACCCCCGGCCGGGCTTCAACCACTGGATCAGCTTCAAGGGGCAGGGCTCCTACCTGCCCGACGCGAAAGGACTGAACGTAAACGGCAAGCGCGTGCCTCAAAAAGGCTACATCACCGACGAGTTGACCGACTACGCGGTCGAGTGGCTCAAGACCCAAAAACCCAAGGAAAAGCCCTTCTTCCTCTATCTTTCCCACAAGGCGGTGCACGCCGACTTCACTCCGGCCAAACGGCACCTCGGCCTCTACGAAAACGCCCAGTTCGTCAAACCCGCCACCCAGGCGAACACCCCGGAGAACAACGCCGGCAAGCCCCGCTGGGTGCGCGATCAGCGCAACAGCTGGCACGGGGTGGACTTTCCCTACCACAGCGACCTCGACATCGAGCAATACTACAAGCGCTACTGCGAAACCTTGCTGGCGGTCGACGACAGCGTGGGCCGACTCCTCCAGCAGCTCAAGGACATGGGTATCCATGATGACACTCTCGTGATTTACATGGGTGACAACGGTTTCATGTTCGGGGAGCACGGGTTGATCGACAAACGCGTCGCTTACGAGGAGTCGATTCGTGTCCCGATGGTCATGCAGTGTCCCGCCCTCTTCACCGGCGGCCGGACGGTCGAGCAGCTCGTTGCCAACATCGACATCGCCCCCACCGTGCTTGAGGTCGCAGGGTTAAAGGCACCGGGCCATTTCGACGGTCTCAGTTTCCTGCCACTGGCCCAGGGGCGCCCGATGCAGTGGCGGGAGAACTTTCTCTACGTCTATTACTGGGAAAAGAACTTCCCGCAAACCCCCACGACCTTCGCCCTGCGCGGCGATCAGTACAAGTACATCACCTACTACGGCCTGTGGGATCAGGATGAGCTCTATGACCTCCGCGCCGACCCTTCGGAAAGCCGTAATCTGATCGCCAGCCAAACCCACCAGGCGATCGCCAAGAGCATGGAGTCGAAACTTTACGACATCCTGACCGCCGAGGGCGGGATGGAGATCCCGTTGAACGCGCCCAAGGGCGGCTCGAGCAACAAGCGTCTCGCGCCTCGAAACGGGGCCAAGTCGGCCGACTTCCCCTCCGAAATGGTCGTGCCCGCGGCGATCAACGCCAAGGCACAGTAAAGGCAAATCCCTGTACCCCAGCCCCATGATCTCACGAGCCCCCCAGATCATTGCCCACAGCGCATCCGGACGGTTCGCGCAGACGGTTCCGGCAACCGGCCACTTTACGCCGAGACCCCAGACGAGTGGAAGTGAGGCGGGGTTACAGCGGATATTTTGACTCGCGACGCATCCAGGTTTAGCGGTGGATCGTTTCACTCAAATCACCCATGCTCACGCTCAGCCCAACGCTCCAAGACCGCGCCACGCTTTACGTTTCCGGCGCCATGGACTTCGAGGAGCGGGAAGCTTTTGAAGTCATCTTGGGATTTCATGCTGCCCTCCGGGCCCTTGTCACCGAACTGGAAGGCGTGGCGGCCAAGGTCGTGATGTCCCAAGTGAGCCGCCACGTCGGGCCGAGGGAGACTCTCAGGGATCGTATCCTAAACTCTGTAAGGACTTTGCCCAGCAGACCCGAACCCGAGGGTTGGGTGGTAACCGACCGCGGTGGACTCATCGAATGGGTGAATCCGGCTTTTACCGCGATGTGTGGTTTTGCCCTGCAGGAGCTCAAAGGCCGTAAGCCAGGCCATCTCTTGCAAGGTCCAGCGACCGATCCCGCCGCGGTGGAGCGTATCCGGACCTCCGTGCGGATGAGACAGTCCTGCCGCGAAACCCTGACCAACTACCACAAGCTGGGTACAAGCTACCGCGCGGACATTCGGATCGCACCCATTTTGGACGATGACGAGCAACCCCTGTGGTTCGTTGCCCGGGAACGGAAACTGCCATCATCGCCGGTCTGACGGATCCGGGATCTGGGCGGAACCGCCACTTCCCGTTAAAACCTGGCAATTCTTCGCGGCCAATCTCGCCAAACTCGAGACGGCCTCAACCCAGCACGAATTTGTGGAATTGAGCGGGACCGTGACACGGCGGCGAAGTGCGTAAACGAAAAAGGACTGGCCATCACCCACGCCAACGTCCCTGAAATCGACACGCCCTACGATCCCGACAAGCCGGAATTCCAGCACAACTTCCTGGAAAAGATCGCGGCCGAATGCGCCACGGTGAAACAGGCGGTCGCGTTGCTGCGCGCCTACTCGTTGCCTCCGGCCCCGCACCTCGGCCACATCCACCTGATGCTGGCCGACGCCACTGGCGACACGGCGGTTATCGAGTGGGTCGACGGTGAGATGAAAGTGATTCGACGTTCCGGTGCCACGCAGATCATGACGAATTCCCTTCTTTCCAAACCGAGCCCCTCCGAAGGTCCAAACTCGCGCCTGCACCGCGGCCAACGGATGCTGGACGGCGTAAAGGAGGCGTCCGTGGCAGCCATGGTGGCCGTCCTCAAAGAGGTCAGCATCCGCGGTCGCAGCCGTGGGGACGAAGTCGGCAGCATCGAGTCCGCCATCTTCGATCTCACGGGCGGGAAGGTGCACCTCTACTACAAGCGCGACTTCGATCATCCGCTCACGCTGGACCTGTGCGAGGAGATCGCGAAGGGCCCGCGGACGGTCGAATACAAGGCCCTGTTTCCCAACCCCGTTCCCTTCGAGCAGGGCCATCGCTACGAAGACGGTCCCATCCCCCCCCAAGCCCCGTTGACGGAAGGGGAGACTTCCGCTGACGCTTTAAAGCGAACCCACGAGCCAACCATGGCACGGTGAAGACCAGCGGGCCAAACTGAAGGAGGGATGCGACTGATTGGAAAAATCCGGTTTGTTTCGAGCAGGAGGGCCAACAGCATCCCCACCGAAGCCCGGGAGTTGCGCCGCGGGACTTCGCGGCTTTTGTGACGCCGGTGGATCCCGTCTCTCATGTTTTGCTCGGTGCCAGCCTCGGTCACGTTGCCGCAGGACGCGTTTTCGGCCGCTCGGCCGCGCTGGCCGCGGGACTGGCCGCGCTTCTGCCGGATGCCGACATCTTTATCCGCAGTCCGGTGGATCCCTTGGTGGCGATCGAATACCATCGCGGCCTGACCCATTCGCTCGTGGCCGTGCCGGTCGGCGCAGCCATCGTGGCGGCGATGTGGCTCCTCCCGACCGGCTTCCGGCAACCGCGACGCTGGCTCGGGTTATGGGCGACGTGTTGCCTTGCCTACCTCAGCCACATCCTGCTCGATGCCGCGACCAGCTATGGCACCCAGCTGGCGTGGCCTTTTTCCAGAGAGCGTTTCGGTTGGGATCTGATCTCGATCATCGACCCCGTCTTTACGCTTTCACTCCTCACTGGTCTCCTGCTCGCTCTGCGGCGCCCTGCCACCCGACCGGCCGCAATTGCCCTCGCATTTGCATTCACCTATCTGCTCGTGGGAGGAATCCAGCGATCGCGGGCAGAGCACTGCCTGCATGCCTTGGCGGCGTCCCGCGGTCACCGACCAGAGCGTGTCGAGGTCATGCCCACCCTCGCGAACAACCTCGTCTGGCGTGCGCTCTATCTTCACGAAGGACGGATCGTCAGCGATCGCATCCGGGTAGGGTGGTTCACCGCTCCCCGGATTCGCGAGGGTTGGAACCTGCCGATCGCGGGGGACGGCGACCTGAGCCCCTCCGAACACACGCGAAATCGCCGCCGGTCCTTTGAACGTTTTGCGTGGTTTTCCGAGGAGTGGGTCGCGCGGAGCCCGACCGATCCAACTTTGCTCGCCGATATGCGATACTCCTTGTCTGCCGAGGCTTTTGATCCCATCTGGGCCATCCGTTTTACCGCGCCGGATTCGGCTGCGGACGTCGAATGGGTCAATCGATCCCGCCAGCGAAAGGTGAGCGTCATCGAAACGTGGCGTGAAATTTCGGGTGGCGATCCACGCTTCCGCTCGATGCCTCGGTCGCCGCTCTAGGCCAAGCGCTGGAGAAAAATCCTCCTCACAGATTCACGATTGTCGGCGCTTCGCCCGCCCACCATTTTCGTGAAGCGCGTCACCCTCCGGCTCGCCGATCGTCATGCGCGCCCAATCGGGCATCTGCGGGTCATTTTCATGGCGTGGGAAGGAGTGATCGTCGATTGGTCTGGGTGATCGCTCATCCTGCAAGAAAAGAGTATGGACGTTGAATCACCTTATTTAAAATCAACGAAAAGCAGCGTATCCCTAAAAGTCTAAGCCGTTGCGAGTCGGGAACCTGAGGGTGCTGGGAGCGGTCGGGGAAGCTATCCACCTCAATCCGATCCAGGCTGGGATCGTCCGAGACCGCGGACGCACCGAACAGGGGAGCACCCATTGCGGTCAATCGTCGAACGGCCGAGTTCCGCTCCGGAACGCAGCCATCCGTCTAGACGGTGTTTAGAGCAGATATCAAAAGGTTCGGTTTGACCCTTTCGGATCGTGCCACTCCCTCCGAAGTAGTGCAGGTCTCCGACTGCCCCCTCGCGCTTACCGCGGTCCACAAACGCATCGCCGATTCACGAAGGAAAGGAACGAAAATTGAGGGCGGGCCATCCCGAAAGGGGTCGCACCGCATTTTTCACTTTGCCAGAGCCAGATCGCGGGCAGGTCGGTCATTCACGAACTCCTCGCAGCCTTTCCGACCCGCTGCCAAAATGCGAGAAGTGCGGTGCGACCCCTTTCAGCCGTTCCGTCAATCTCCCCTCACCGCCCCCAACCGGTCAGCCATCCCGCTATCAGTGCGCCCAACACGGGCAATCCGACCACGACCAACAAAAGGATAGAGAGCGTTTTTCGGGCGGTCCACGATGAGGCCAGGCGAACGCGTTTGTAGTGATCTTGTATCTGAGCGCCGAGCTGCGCAGCGCTGGGTGAGAACGGGATACGCAGGACCAGATGCCAGGCAGAGCCGTTAGGTCGGTGGATGACCTGGGTTAATTCCATCCAGGCCCCTCGAACCGTGATGACGACGCCCGTATCGATCGCGAAAAAATCGTCTCCGATCAGGATGCAGTCCCCCGTCACCACAATTTCGATACCCTGACTGCCTGGAGTCTGCTTGAGGTTGACGCAATTCGGTCGCACCCCTTTACGCTTATCCCACTCCTCGCTTAGCCCGCGAAACAACGCCCATTGTGCCGGATCGACGGTCCACCGCGCAATCACGCCCTGACCAGCCCTCAAGCGAACATACCGCTTCCGATCGTTCAACCAGAACCCCAGCCAAAGTGCGCAGGACACCGTGGTCACGAGCGTGACGGCCAACACCAAAATCCGCAGGGTTTCATAACTTTCCGATTTCGGCGCAAACAACGCCACCAGCAAAAAGGCGAGAGAAACCCCCAAGGCCGGACCTGCCCGATTTCGAGAGAGCGTCGAAGTAACCATGGCTGACTCCCCTCAGTGGGTGCGAGTTGTTCGGATGTCGACCACCCTTATCGACGCGGCCGACCAACGAAAGCCCTGAGATGCGACAATTCAACGCCTACCGTTGGAGTTTTTACCGTCATGAGTCCGCCGAGGTTAAAAAGTATGACCTGAGGCTAGGGATGGCTCTCCAGCAACGCCTGCCTCGCATCGAAACGCGCTCTGTCATTACCGTCCGAAGTCGGCAAAAAGGCCGAAATGGCTCGAGACGGAAACCTCGGCCACATTGAGGACGGACTCTGATTGAGGTTGAAAAGTAAGGACCGACCCCGTCCGCCACGACCCGATCCAGCTCATCGAACCAAGAGCTGAAAATCTGACGACGACATCAGGCTGTGTCCGTCGGGCAAGCGACCGGTCAGTTCCACCAAGATGCGCTGATTGGCGGGAGCCGGCGCGGGATTCACTTTCACCACCTTCGCGCAAACGGCGTCGGGCGATTCGTCGATGGCCTGATTCAAGTCTTCGATCAAGTAACGCGGAGCCCAGCCGACCCTGTGATAATCGTCGGTTTGCACCTGAAGGGCCAGGCGGGTTGCCGGGTTGTTCAGCTCCAAGGCCACGCGCAATTCATCGCCGGCCTTTACGGTCGTGAGCGCCGATTGGGCGGCCACGTTGGAATAGCGATTACCGTGGAGGAAAAAGCGGCAGCAAAACGAACCGTCAGGCTAGCGGTCGATTTTGGGAAAAACGTGGACGTTGTCGGTCTGTCGCGTGCCGCCGCTAACCGCGAGGATGGCGATCGGGTCGGCATACTGAGGATCCAGATCAAGCTGCTCGACGTATTCCTTGAAATCCGGGCGATTCGACTCGAGCACGCGGTGGCGGAAAAGCGGGAAAAGTCGGCTGGATTCGTAGATCCGGCGAAAGTCCGGAAACGATTCTAGCGGGCCGCACGTTCCGCGCCGCGCGTGTAGCCGAAAGTAAAATGCTGCCGATCCAGATCGGCGTCGAGGCGACCAATAGGAAACCACGCACGGCTGGGGCCGGCATCCTGCCACGCGGGAAACAGGGAGTTCATGGTGGGAGTTTTTTTAACTCGGAGCATGTGCGGGAAAGAAACGTCAGGCAAAATCTCTTTTGCGGATCTGACATCCAATCGGATGGAACCCGGCTTACGATAGCTGAAAAATCCTGATCTGAAGACAACCCGGCCGGTCAAAAGTGTAGGGGGTGTACCTTGCCTCGGCAACGGAGGACGAGCCCGCACAGAAGATCTCGACTTCCAAAACATGTCGGCGCGATCGGCGATTGGTTCGACCGCATTCAAGAAGGAACTGATCGCGGAACACCGTGAAAAGAGTTTCACGGCGAAACCTTCAGAATGTAGTTGGTGTAACATTACCGTTTAAAATCTCAACGTGTTCATTATTAATAAACGCGTCTTCTGAACTGTCGAACTTGGGCTAGGACGAGTTCGGCCCGAACGGCCGAAGGCAAGCCCAAAGACATTCCCCATAGTGCAACGATGACCGGATCGCGGGGCGGAACGTATTCTCATTCATTTGATCCATGCCCCCAACCCCTATCAAGGCTGCGATTCTCGGCACGGGTAACATCGGTTCCGATCTGATGTTCAAACTGCTGCGCGAGCCCGGTCGTCTAAACCTCGCGCTTTTCGCCGGCATCGATCCCGCTTCCGAGGGATTGGCTCGTGCGAGGTCCCTGGGTGTGTCGGTTAGTGATCGCGGCATCGACGCCGTCCTCGAGGCTAGAGACATTTCCATTGTTTTCGACGCAACCTCCGCCAAGGCCCATGTCCGTCACGCCCCGGCTCTCGCCGCGGCGGGACGGGTGGCGATCGACCTGACTCCCGCCGCGCGCGGCCCGTACGTGGTGCCCTCGGCCAACCTCCGCGCGCATCTCAATGCCCCTAATGTCAATCTCATCACTTGCGGCGGCCAGGCCACCATTCCGTTGGTCTATGCAGTCAGTCAGGTCACGCCGGTGGCCTACGCCGAGATGGTGAGCACCGTGGCCAGTCTTTCCGCTGGTCCGGGTACCCGGCAGAATATCGACGAGTTCACCTTCACCACCGCCCGGGGCCTTGAGGCGATCGGGGGTGCGGCGGCGGCCAAGGCCATCATGCCAGGTCGAGATCCCGGTGGTGCGATTACGACGATGCTCACAGGTATCGGCGGCAGCGTGATCGGCTGCGGTATCGCTTTGTTCTTCTGGCGCGATATGTCGATCGATCCCATCAGCTTCAAGGGATTTTTCGCCGCCGTTTTCGGAGCGTTTGCGCTGCTGTTCTTCTACCGACTGCTTTCGGGGTCATTTTTTAATGAAACCAGCGATAACGAAGACCGCTGGGTGCACAGGCTGCGTCGCCGCTCGAAACGTCGCAAAGTCGTGGAAGATGTCCTGCGTGATGCAGCGTAATCTGGAGACGGCGTTTCTGCAGGATGGACATTCATGTCCTTCGAATGGTCGGAAAACCCTGGCGATGCAAGCCTCAGAGAGTCAAGCTGCTTGCAGGACTAATTCGAACTGGCGTTCTGTCGATTGACACCAGTTGCCATTTTTCGGCGGTCAGCGATATCCGTTTGCCATTCGTCGATCATGCCGCGCATGCGTTCCCGATCAAGATCGTCCGGCTGGCTTTCCAGCAGTGCGAGCTGCAACTGTCGAATGGCTTCGCGTTCCTGTCCTTGAG